>Ga0129308_1000231_pt1 | contig 99210 bp, 84 predicted proteins | sample L827metagenome_FD_94440 | JGI IMG/M metagenome (GOLD analysis project Ga0129308, IMG submission 94440) | Ring-tailed lemur group fecal microbial communities from Wisconsin, USA - L827 metagenome | ecosystem: Host-associated > Mammals > Digestive system > Large intestine > Fecal | place: USA...
CAAGCTTGCTTGTGAAGGAGTGGTTCTCAACTGGACTGGACATTTGCGAAGCAAAAGGCACCGAATGACGGAGTCATGAGGTGACCGCGTTCGAGCAAAAGCTGAGACAAGCAAATGACATCGAGTGACGGAAGTCACGAGATGACCGGCGAGTCGTAGAAAGCAAAAGCTTGGTCACACGATTCCAAATGTCAACATGTATGTAGTTTTGAAAGTGCAATAAAGAAAAGCAGCTGAGAAGCTGTTTTTTTTGTATATAAATTAAAACGCAAAGGGGAAGATCATTATGCCGAAAATAAATCGTGACCATATGTTAGAGATTACCCGCCGCATGACACCGTCTCGTACGGCAATGACACGGATTGCAGGCTGTTATATGGATGATGAGGGATTTGTAGACGGAACATTTAATATAAATTTCCTGAAACTGTCAGAATCAGAGAAGAGCCGGAATTTGGCAATCGCTAAAACGATTCCTTTTGCAGAAACAAATACAAAATTAAAACGATACGTATTTAGCGAAGGATCATCCGCTTCAATAAGACAACTATTGTTGGGCTTAAAGACCTGTGCATTAAAAAATGATGCTCTTTTGGATACCTTTTATGAAGTATCAGCGGAAAAGTATCATTCATCTCACAGTTATGGTATTTTTTTCTTTCACGGTACTTACGATATTCCGGTAAAAGGCACAGACAAATCAAGTCTTTGGGATTCTGAGGAAGTATATGAATATTTAATCTGTGCCTATTGCCCGGTGACAGGAGATTACGAACCGGGAGAACCGGAATTTGGATTCATTTTTCCGGCTTTTTGTGAACGTACAGAAGATCCGGACTATATTGATATTTTTGAAAAAAATCCGCAAAGACCTCATCTGGATATGTATCAGCTTCTGGGGATAAAAAATAAAAAGAATTAAAATTTGATAAAATCCCTTGCATTTTCTTGCAGATTTGTCATAATGAAATTAAAGAAAAAAGAAGGGAGTGATTGCCGATGGACCTTCAATTATCGGATGAAGTCTCACAGGCATATTTAGCAGAGGTTGAGGACATTCTTCAGAATAAAGAGTTTCTTTCCCTCAGTCTCTATGAGCATCATCAGTGGACCACAAGGTTAATGCATAGCGTTAATGTTTCCTATATTTCATGGAAACTTGCGAAGAAATTTGGATGTGATGCAAGAGTGGCTGCAAGAGCAGGTCTTTTGCATGATTTCTGTCCTTATGATTTTCGTAAGAAGACACCAACGGGAGAACATCAGGCATTCTACCATCCCAAAGCTGCAGCTGAAAATAGTGTAAGGACTTTTGATATCGGCGAAAAGGAATGGAATGCCATTGTGTCACACATGTTCCCACTGGGACCGATTCCTAAAAACAAAGAAGCATGGATCATCAGCATGGCTGATAAGATTTGTGCTACCGTAGAAGGATGCCATATTGCGATTGCCCTGGCAAGGCGTAATCGTGTAGTGGTAACATCTGCATCTGCATAAAAAAAGAGCCTGCTGTATGGATTTTTCATACGGCAGGCTTTCGCTGTGTAAAAAATATTGGAGAAAGCTTCGGCAGAGGGGAAAATCAGAAGAAGAGGTAAGCTCATGAAAAAATTTACAAAAAAAGAAATATTTTCTATTCCCAATCTTATGGGATATTTCAGGATTCTTTTAATTCCAGTATTTTGTTATCTTTATATGACAGCAAAAACAGAAAAGGATTTTATGTATGCGGCACTGGTGGTATTGCTTTCCAGCCTTACGGATCTGTTTGATGGAAAGATAGCAAGACATTTTCATATGGTAACAGATCTGGGAAAAGCATTAGATCCTATTGCAGATAAGCTGACGCATGGAGCCCTGGCCCTTTGCCTTGCCACACGTTATCCTCTTATGTGGGGGCTGATCTTTCTTCTTGTCATAAAGGAAGGATATATGGGAATCATGGGATTGATTTTTTTGAAAAAAGGAAAGATGCTGAATGGAGCCATGTGGTTCGGCAAGGTCTGCACAGCAGTGTTGTTTGTAGGAATGTTGATTCTGTTTCTGTTTCCGTCGCTTTCCATGTCAGTTGTAAATGGGATCATTGTGGTGATGATGGTGGTAATGGCAGCAGCATTGTGTATGTACATACCTGTTTTTCGTAGAATGAAAGAAGAATGAAATTTTTACAAAGCAAGTAGATAAGTGGAAGAATCAAAAAAGCTCTCTTTATGAGAGCTTATCTTTTGTGTATCGAGACAATTGTCTTTTCTCTGGGAATCTGCCTGAATTCGGCTTTTTCCAACTTTGTATATACTAAGGATACCATAAATATCTTCTATTGACAAATATAATTTTACAAAAAATGATTACTAATTATTTTCGAACAGCATTATCATAAAAACGGAAATAATCCGGACGGTGGCGAGATTGGGTATATTCGAACATGATCCCGCTGCTGTTAAAAGTCTGACTGCTGACAACAGCCATGCAGTTATAATCTTTTGCATTGAGTTTCAGATATTTTTCGTCAATCTCTGTGATCTTTTCGACAGTAATGATTCTTTTACTGTTTACGATGGTCATGTTTAACTCGTTTTCCAAATAGTTATAAATAGAATTTTCTGCAATTTCTTTAGTAAGACCGGGCACAGATTCTTTTAAAAAAAAATTATGGTTCAGGATCAGGGGCTGCTCGTCCAGATAGTGGAGACGCTGAATATAATAAATTTCAGCATTTTCTGAAAAACCTGTTTTCAGAGCCAGATTCGTGTCTACACGGAATTCTGTAAAAAGAAGAACCCGGGTTTTCGGTTTTTGTCCGTTTCGCATGGCAGATTCTTGAAAACTTTCAATTTCTCCAATTGTAAAAGCGGTCTGTTCAGCCGGACGATAGATATTTCGTACACCTTTACCCTGAATAGTCTGTACATATCCATCAGTGACCAAAAGTCCAACAGCTCTGCGCAAAGTGTTTCTGGAACAGTTGTAGGTCTGGATCAGAGTATTTTCGGAAGGCAGCAGTTCCTGGTAGGAAAAGGTGTTATTTTCTATTTTTTCTTTTAGATCTCTATAGATATTTTCATAAATGGATTTCGGCATAATTCCCCCAAAAATATTATCAGTTCAGTACGTTTGTTTTTATTATAAAAAGAAAGAAAATAAAAGTCAATAACTTGTTTAAACAAATAAAAGAAAAATGCTTGACATGTTTAAACAAGTATGATATAACGGAATTAACAAACATGTTTAAACAAGTGAAAGGAGCGGAGGATTATAATGGGAAAATACGTAGAAGATGCAAAAGAACTGCTGCGCCTGGTTGGAGGCAGAGAAAATATCGCAGCAGTATCTCATTGTATGACAAGAATGAGATTTGTACTGGGAGATCCGGGTAAGGCGGATGTAAAGGCCATTGAAGACATGAAAGCTGTAAAAGGAAGTTTTACACAGTCAGGACAGTTTCAGGTGATCATTGGAAACACGGTGGCAGATTTTTATAATGACTTTGTGAAAAGCGCAGGTATAGAAGGCGTATCAAAAGAAGAGGTAAAACAGGCTGCCAAAAAGAATCAGACATTTCTTCAGAGAATGATCGCTGCTTTGGCAGAAATCTTTGCACCTCTTATTCCTGCGATCATTACAGGCGGTCTGATCCTGGGATTCAGAAACTGCATTGACAGTCTGTATCTTTTTGAGAACGGAACGAAGACTTTATGCGATATCAGTCAGTTCTGGAGTGGAATCGACAGCTTTTTGTGGCTGATCGGAGAAGCAGTATTTCATATGCTTCCAGTAGGAATCTGCTGGTCTGTGACGAAAAAAATGGGGACCACTCAGATGCTTGGTATTGTTCTTGGACTTACACTTGTTTCCGGACAGCTGCTGAATGCATATGCAGTAGCTGGAACTGCAGCGACTGATATTCCAAAATGGAATTTTGGAGGTTTTCAGGTGAATATGATCGGATATCAGGGACAGGTGCTTCCGGCAATCCTTGCAGCATTTACTCTGGTATATCTGGAAAAGTTTTTCCGAAAAATCACTCCTCAGGTAATATCTATGATTGTCGTTCCTTTCTGCAGCCTGCTTCTTTCTGTTATGGCAGCGCATTTTGTACTGGGACCTGTTGGATGGAAAATCGGCGCATGGATATCAGCGGTTGTTTTTGCTGGAATTACAGGACCGTTTAAGATCTTGTTTGGTGCGGTATTTGGCGTGATTTATGCGCCGCTTGTGATCACTGGTCTTCATCATATGTCAAATGCCATTGATCTGCAGTTGATTGCTGATTTCGGCGGAACAATGCTGTGGCCGATGATTGCACTGTCAAACATTGCACAGGGATCTGCGGTTCTTGGGATGAGCTGGCTGCAGAAAAATGATCAAAAAGCCCAGGAAATCAATATTCCTTCCTGTATATCCTGCTATCTGGGAGTTACAGAACCGGCGATTTTTGGTGTGAATTTGAAAAAAGGATTTCCATTTATATGTGGAATGATTGGCTCTGGAATTGCAGCAGCAGTTTGCGTGGCAATGGGAGTGACCGCAAATGCCATTGGTGTCGGTGGAATTCCTGGAATTTTATCAATCAAACCGCAGTTTATGGTTGGATTCGCCATTTGTATGGTAATTGCTTTAGCAGTTCCGTTTTTACTGACGGTAATTGTTGGAAAAAAATCTTTAAAAAAGGAATGTGTACAGGAAGCGGAACTAAAAAACGAAGAAAAAAATTTGGAACAGAAGAAATTAAAAAATGAGGATAAGAAAACGGTTACTGCTTTTTTATCCGGAAAAGTAATTCCTTTAAAAGAAGTTGGCGATGGTGTTTTTTCGGAAGGAATTATGGGAGACGGTTTTGCTATTCTTCCGGAAACAGAGACTTTGTATTCTCCTGTAGATGCAGAAATTACAGTGCTTATGGAAGATTCCCGACATGCATGTGGACTTCGTCTGGACAATGGAATGGAAATCCTTTTACATATAGGTATTGATACAGTATCCATGAATGGAGACGGATTTGCATACCTGGTGCAGGAGGGAGAAAAAGTCTGTGCAGGAACACCGTTGATCCGGTTTGACAGGAAAAAAATCAAAGAAGCCGGCCATCCTGATGTGACAGTCTGCATTATAACAGAACAGGGAAATGCTGAGAACGTTCACTTTTATACAGGAATTCAGGCAGAAGCAAATAAGACGATCGTGGCAGAGTTTCAATAAACAGGAGAAAAATATGACAGATTTTAATCATAAAACAGTATATCAGATTTATCCAAAATCTTTTTGCGATAAAAATGGAGACGGATTTGGAGATATCCGTGGAGTCATAGAGAAACTGGATTATCTTCAGGAGTTTGGTGTAGATTATTTGTGGCTGACCCCGTTCTTTATCTCGCCACAGAGAGACAATGGTTATGATGTAGCTGATTATCGGAACATTGATCCGAAATTCGGAACATTGGAGGATGTGGAGGAGCTGATTGCTCAGAGTGCTCATCGTGGAATGGGAATTATGCTGGATATGGTGTTCAATCATACCTCTACAGAGCATGAATGGTTCCGTAAAGCTCTTGCAGGAGAAAAAAAATATCAGGATTACTATATCTTTAAAGAAGGGGATCCGGATAAATTTCCTACAAACTGGCAGTCCAAATTCGGCGGTCCTGCATGGGAATATGTTCCGAATCTGAAAAAATGGTATCTTCATCTTTTTGACGTTACACAGGCAGACCTTAACTGGGATAATCCGGAGGTCAGAGAGGAATTAAAGGAGATCATTCGTTTCTGGAAGGAAAAGGGTGTGAAGGGATTTCGGTTTGATGTGGTGAATCTGATCTCAAAGCCGGAGAAAATGGAAGATGACTGGATAGGAGATGGACGCCGTTTTTACAGTGATGGTCCTCATGTACATGAATATCTGAAAGAACTGGTACGAGACACAGGTATTGAAGATATGGTAACTGTGGGAGAAATGTCATCTACTTCTCTGGAACACTGTATCCGGTATTCAGCTCCGGAGGAAAAAGAACTGTCTATGTGCTTTAATTTTCATCATTTAAAAGTGGATTATAAGGATGGCAATAAGTGGGCGCTGATGGAGCCGGATTATGAAAAATTAAAGGAACTGTTCGAAACCTGGCAGATGGGAATGCAGGAAGGAAATGGATGGAATGCGGTGTTCTGGTGCAATCATGATCAGCCACGTATTGTTTCAAGATTTGGAGATGAAGATCGGTACTGGAAAGAGTCAGCTAAGATGCTTGCCGGCATGATCCATCTGATGAGAGGGACACCTTATATCTATCAGGGGGAGGAAATCGGTATGCTCAATGCACACTACTCTTCTGTACACCAATACCGGGATGTGGAAAGTCTGAATTACTATGAGATACTTCGAGAAGAGGGAAAGACAGAAGCTGAGGCACTGGAAATACTTGCAGCCAGATCCAGGGATAATGGGAGAGCCCCGATGCAGTGGGCCAATACGGAGAATGGCGGATTTTCTCAGGAAGAGCCATGGATTCCATTGTCAGAAAAATATCGACCGGAGATTACTGTGGAGACACAGCTTCTGGATGAAGATTCTATTTTGAATTTCTATAAAAAACTGATCCATCTGAGAAAACAGCTGCCTGTAATCTCAGAAGGCAGGATTGAATTTATAAAAACAGGCCAGACAAAAATTATGGCATATAAAAGAAGCTTTGGAAAAGAGAGTCTGGTGGTATTTTGCAATATGGACAACTCAGAGCAATCTATGAATTTGAACAGAGAATGGCAGGGATATCAGAAACTGCTTGGAAATTACAAGGATGCTCCGGAGATTCTCAGCGGAGAAACTTATATATTAAGACCTTATGAGATCCTGGCAGCAGGAAAAACTGTTGAATAAACAAAAAAGGATCAGGTGAAAATAAACAGGAAATGTGTTATCATGGCTGTATGAAACGGATTACAGCGAAAGGAAGGAAACACAGTGATGAAAAAAAGAATCCTGATCATAAATACAGGAGGGACTTTATCTTCCGTAAGCAGTGAAAACGGGCTTATGCCCGGGATGAAAAGCCGTGATATGCTGGAAGAGCTTCGGATGGTATCCAGAAATCTGGAGCTGGAGACAGAGGATTTCTGTTCGGTAGACAGCGCCAATATTTTCCCCGAGGACTGGGCCAGCCCTGCAGATCTGATCGCAAAAAGAAGCAGAGAGTACCATGGGATCACGGTGATCCACGGTACAGACACAATGGCATATACGGCTTCCATGCTGGCTTTTATGCTTCAGAATATTTCGATTCCTGTAGTGGTAACAGGCAGCCAGCTGTCGATTGCAGATCCTGTAGCAGATGCCATGGAAAACTGCCGGTGCGGGATCCACATGGCTGCAAGCGGATGTCCAGGCGTTTTTGTAGCGTTTAACCGCAAGGTGATGCTGGGCTGTCGCGCCTCCAAGGTGCGGACGATGAGTTTTGATGCTTTTGAAAGCATTAATTACCCCTATATCGGAGAAATCAGTTCTCTTGGACTTCACATCAAAAAAGAAAATCTTGTAGTAAAAAGAGGAATTTTCAGACCTCAGACTGCTTATTCCAATCATGTGTTCCTTCTGAAACTGTACCCTGGAATGGATCCTTCTATACTGGAATATCTTCAGGAAAAGGGATGCAGAGGCGTTTATATAGAAGGCTTTGGGCTTGGCGGGATGCCTTTTCTGAAAAATGATTTTATAGGTGCAATTGAAAAAGTTACAAAAAAGGGAATGGTAGTGCTGGCAGGAAGCCAGTGCAGATATGAGGGAAGCAATCTTTCGGTTTATGAAACCGGTCGGCGGGCGCTGGAGAGCGGTGTCCTTCAGGCTTATGATATGACAGCGGAAGCAGCCATGACAAAGCTGATGTGGGTTCTTGGACAGACAGAGGATATCAGGGAAATAAGGGAATATTTTTCTGTGGATATCGCAGGAGAAGTAGAGATTTCTGGTGAATAAAGAGTGATAAAATAAGAAAAGGCGGATGTGAAATTCACATCCGCCTTTTCTTTATAGGGATTATTCCTGCGGGCCAGCTGCAACAAGTGCTTTACCAGCTTCGTTTCCTTCGTATTTGGAGAAGTTCTTGATGAATCTCTGAGCAAGATCTTTTGCTTTTACTTCCCACTCAGCAGCGTCTGCGTAAGTGTCACGAGGATCAAGAATGTTTGTATCAACGCCCGGAAGCTCTGTCGGAACCTCAAAGTTGAAGTGCGGGATTGTCTTGGTCGGTGCGTTGTTGATGTCGCCGTTAAGGATCGCATCGATGATACCACGGGTATCTTTGATGGAGATACGTTTTCCGGAGCCGTTCCATCCTGTGTTTACAAGATAAGCTTTTGCACCGTTTGCTTCCATTCTCTTAACAAGCTCTTCTGCATATTTGGTTGGATGCAGTTCCAGGAATGCCTGGCCGAAGCAAGCGGAGAAGGTTGGTGTAGGCTCTGTGATTCCACGCTCTGTACCAGCAAGTTTAGCTGTGAATCCGGACAGGAAGTAGTACTGTGTCTGCTCCGGTGTCAGGATAGATACTGGAGGAAGAACGCCGAATGCATCTGCAGAAAGGAAGATTACGTTCTTAGCTGCAGGAGCTGCGGATACCGGACGAACGATTTTTTCAATGTGATTGATCGGGTAGGAAACACGAGTGTTTTCTGTAACGCTCTTGTCGTCAAAGTCGATCTTTCCGTCTTTGTCAAGAGTAACGTTCTCAAGAAGAGCGTTGCGTTTGATCGCATTGTAGATATCCGGCTCGGATTCTTTGTCAAGGTTGATAACCTTCGCATAGCATCCACCTTCAAAGTTGAAGATACCGTTGTCGTCCCAGCCGTGCTCGTCATCACCGATCAGAAGACGTTTCGGGTCTGTGGAAAGTGTTGTCTTACCTGTTCCGGAAAGACCAAAGAAGATAGCGGTGTTTTCACCGTTCATATCTGTGTTTGCAGAGCAGTGCATGGAAGCGATGCCCTTCAGCGGCAGATAGTAGTTCATCATGGAGAACATACCTTTTTTCATTTCTCCGCCGTACCATGTGTTCAGGATAACCTGCTCACGGGTAGTGATATTGAACATAGCAGCTGTCTCAGAGTTCAGACCCAGCTCTTTATAATTTTCAACTTTTGCTTTGGATGCGTTGTAAACAACGAAATCCGGCTCAAAGTTCTCAAGTTCTTCCTCAGTCGGAATGATGAACATGTTCTTTACAAAGTGTGCCTGCCAAGCTACCTCAACGATGAAACGGATAGCCATGCGGGTGTCGTGGTTTGCACCGCAGAATGCATCTACGACGAAAAGTCTCTTATTGGAGAGCTCTTTCAGTGCGATTTCTTTACAGGTATCCCATGCTTCCTGGGATGCCGGATGGTTGTCATTTTTGTACTCGTCAGAAGTCCACCATACAGTGTCTTTAGAGTTCTCGTCCATAACGATGAATTTGTCTTTAGGAGAACGTCCTGTGTAGATACCAGTCATAACGTTGACAGCACCAAGCTCACTTACCTGGCCTTTTTCAAAGCCTTCAAGTTCTGGTTTGGTTTCTTCTTCATATAACACTTCATAAGAAGGGTTATATACGATCTCAGTGGTTCCGGTAATGCCATACTTGGTTAAATCAATTTTTGCCATCTTACATTTACCTCTTTTCTTAAAATTGTAATAGGATAACAACCTGACTGACAGGATTTATGCTATCTGATTTGAAAGAAGTGGAACTATAACTTTCCTTTATATATTATACATAAAAACAGGACAAAATCAATAAAAAAATAGTTCATCAATAATTATTTAACAAAGTGGACACAGGTTTATTAGTTACATATTTTTCCAGAGGAGAGAAGTCCTCGGGAAGTTCGGATTCCAGAAAGATCCGGTTATTTTTAAACGGATGTATAAAAGAAACATGCCATGCGTGCAAAGCTGCTCTGTGAAAGGAAAAAGAGGGATTCGGGGAGAGTCCATATAAGGTGTCTCCAATAAGCGGATGACCGAGGGCTTTCATATGTACACGGATCTGGTGTGTTCTTCCTGTATCCAGAATAAGAGACACCAGAGACCATTCAGGGGTCCCATATAGAACCTGAAAATGGGTAATCGCAGACTGACATTCCGGAGGAATACGGTCCAGATGAGAAAAGGCCTTCCTTTTTCTTGGATCGTCAGGATCTGGTCCTATGGGCTGCTGGACGGTGTGCTGACTGTTTGCAGGAAGAAAACCGGACAGGACTGCCAGATATTCTTTTCGGTAATCTCCTGTGTGATTCTGAGTCTGAAGTCTTGCGGCAGATGTCTTATTTTTTGCAAAAATGACAACACCGGAAGTTTCTCGATCCAGCCGTCCTATGGAACGAACGGTTACCTCTTCGTTTTTTTGATGCAGATACCAGTATACCTGATTGGAAAGACTGTCGTTATAATGTTTTCCAGAGGGATGTGTGACAAGACCGGAGGGCTTGTCTACAGCCAGAACGTCACGATCTTCATACAGGACCCGAAGTGGAGGGAGAATTTCTGAAGGCTGCTGTAAATGGGAGGAACCAGGAGATGAATCTTCAAGACGGATGGAGAGGGTATCTCCAGCAAGGACAGATTCTGTCACACGGCATTGGATTCCGTTTCTTGTGATGCCTCCGGGACGGAATTTGGCACTGGAAATCTGATGCCTGGTCAGTCCGGCCTGAATCTGCAGGATCCTGCCTGCAGTTGCCGGAAGATATTGTTCTTCTACAATTATTTTCAGGATATGTTCCATGTCTGTTCTCCATGTTTTTTTAGATATTAGGAAAATCGGAGTGTTTTATATCCACTGGGAAAGCTGGTACAGCATATATTCCTGGTGAACAAAAAATCCGAAACCACTGAAACAGCGATTCCGGATTCTTTTAGAAACAGGGGATGAGAGAATCGAACTCCCACCAAAGGTTTTGGAGACCCCTATCATACCATTTGACCAATCCCCTTTATTTGCATCAAACAAATAATATTATACATGAGTAAACAGCATTTGTCAAGCGGAGATGGAGGGATTTGAACCCTCGCGCCGGTTGCCCGGCCTACCGCATTTCGAGTGCGGACCCTTCAGCCACTTGGGTACATCTCCAGAGTCATTTTGCTGACCATTTATCATTATATCGGCTGGACGGAGGAAAGTCAAATTTTTTTTGGGATATGTTTCTTGACGAAGGCGTAAAGCTATAATATGATAAAAAGAAAACGAAAGTGCGAAGAGATTTCTGGTTACTGTGAACGGAGATGACAGTAACGAGTTCAGCAGACAGGAGGAGCTATGAATATAAAAAAAGAAGCGATTTTAAAGGCTGCCGGAGATCTGACAGAAAATTATGGAAGAGAAGAGTTATTTATGCCTAAAAACGGCAGAAGCCTTCCAAATAGAGCCGTGATCATAAATTTGGTCAGAGACCTTCGATCGGTGATCTTTCCGGGATATTTTGGAGAGGATACAGCCGCAAGGATTTTTCCGGAACAGTTTACGGCATATCTTTTGAATGACTATTATGACAGATTGAAATGTCAGGTAGAGATCGCATTTCTTTATGCGGACCAGAAGCTGCAGAAAGATGAAGCAGCCAAAAAAGCAGAAGAAATCTGCAGTAACTTTTTCAGAACGCTTCCAGAGGTACAGAGGCGCCTTTTGAAAGATGTACAGGCAGGCTTTGACGGCGATCCTGCGGCAAAGAGCAAAGAGGAGATCATCTCTTCCTATCCGGGTCTGTTTGCCATTTATGTATATCGGCTGGCCCATATTCTGTATCTGGATAAGGTTCCGTATATTCCGCGTATCATGACAGAGTATGCGCATGGAAGGACCGGGATCGATATCAATCCGGGAGCAGAGATCGGGGATTATTTCTTTATTGACCATGGTACTGGCGTGGTGATCGGTGAGACTACAGAAATCGGTAATAACGTGAAGCTGTATCAGGGCGTAACTTTAGGTGCTCTTTCGACAAGGCAGGGACAGCAGCTTGCAGATGTGAAGCGTCATCCTACCATCAAAGACAATGTGACAATCTATTCGAATTCCACGGTTCTGGGAGGAGAAACTGTGATTGGAGAGAATACGATCATTGGAGGAAATACGTTTATCACGTCTTCTATACCGGCGAACACCAAGGTCAGTGCAAAGAGTCCTGAACTGGTGATCAAACAGCCGAAAAACACAGTGTCACAGGCGGCTGTCTGGGACTGGGAAAATTAATTTTAAAAAAAATAAAGTTTTTTTCAAAAAGGTGTTGACAAATATATAAAAGTGATATATACTCAGTATCGTTGTAGCGAACAACACAGCAACACAGCGGTACACGCGGGTGTAGTTCAATGGTAGAACACCAGCCTTCCAAGCTGGATACGTGGGTTCGATTCCCATCACCCGCTCTTATGCGATAGTGGCGTAGTTGGTAACGCGCGACCTTGCCAAGGTCGAGACCGCGGGTTCGAGCCCCGTCTATCGCTCTGAAGAGTCAGGAATGTTCCTGACTCTTTTTTTGCGATAAACCAATTCTTATTTTTCTTTCAGCTGATATGCAACAAGAGCAATATTCCAGAAACCTAGTTTGTTTAATTCTCTTTCAAAATCCCGTATTTTTTGTGTGCAGGTATCCGGAAGATCTGCAATGGAGGCTTCAGGAAAAGCAACGGACTGTTGAGAGACTTCAGATACGTTCATGATACCTCCTGTCTGCTATGGTCTACAAGCCCATAGAAAGAAAGCAGATACAGACCACAGAGTCCTACAAGACCATAGATGATTCTTGACATCCAGCTCATACTTCCAAAAATCAGAGCAACCAGATTCAGGTTAAAAAAACCGATCAGACCCCAGTTTACTGCACCTATGACGGCAATCGTCAGTGAAAAGTAGTTTAAAAATTTATGATCCATAAGTCACCATCCTTTCATGGACTTAGTATTTCGAAAAGTAAAAAAAATATTCGCAGCAATTTTTGCTGCGAATATCAAACATAAATATTTATTTTACTTTGATGATCTGGGAAGTAACAGTTCCGCCGCCAAAGCTGAATGCTTCTCCGGCTTCAAGAGTTACGTCTGTTTCATCTGCAAGAGCAAAAGCCTGACACACAGTGACTGCCTGTCCTGGCTGAACTTCTGCCATAAACTGATCGATGGCATCGTCATTAGATTCCGGGATAGCAGCAGTAAGTGCCTGTCCATTCTGATATGCATGAAGATTTACATCCACCATAGCGCTGGAAGCAGTAGTTCCATTGTTGCTGTAATCGTAATATACCAGCAGACAGGAAGCGCCGGAAACATCTTTGGCAACCCGATGCTGCTTATAATGAATCGTAAATTTATCATTGCTCATATCGATTGTACTGCTGGAATCTGCAGACTGGTCTGTTTGTGTCTGCTGAGAATCCGCAGTTTTCATTTCAACCAGTGACTGATTGATCTCATCCTGTACATTGGTGAAGTTTGCAGACATGAATTTCACGGTTTCTGCATCCAGGGCAACGATTTTCCACTGTCCGCCAGCTTTGATAAGCGGATATGTGATCTCGGTCTCAGCAAATTTATCTTCCAAAGTGCCGGCCTTTTCTTCCAGGAGTGCGGCCAGCTTCTGCTGGGTTTGTTCTTCGGTAAGCTCTTCGCCTGAAAATGCGGTGGAGACGATCTGTTTTAAAAATTCTGTGATAGTCTCTTTATAAATATCAGAGCCGTCAATATAGCGGATTTTTGCTGTAATATTTGCGGTTCCGTTGGCCAGGCTGAACGAGGTTTTTTTGATGTCAAAAGACATTTTCTGGTTTACATTCTGAAAAAAAGCAGTGTAAGCATCATTGGTGATATCTGCATGATCCAGAGCTGACATATCATTGCTCTGAAGCTGAGCCTTCATTCCATCAAAGTTCAGTTTCTGAACATCCCCAAGAAATGTTTTTACAGTATTGACCGGTTTCTGACGTTCCATAAAATAGTATCCGGTTCCTCCGGCAGCAGCCAGGATCAGAATCACCAGAAAGATGATCCATCCTTTCTTTTTCCTTTTTTTCTTTTTTGCCGGGACTTTATATTCCGGATCATCCGGTTTGACAGACTCAGAAGTCCTGGACGATTCTTCGGATTTTTTTAGATTTTCTGTATCCATAGTTCCTCCTTATTTACTTTATGATCCTTATATGATACCCTTTTATTATACCAGAGCGGGACCTTATTTGACAAGCAGATAAGAAAAGGAGACGGTTTTCAGGCGAAAATAAGGTTACTGTTCATACGGCACTATTCCGCGAAGTGTTTTGGCATGTGCAGACCAAGATTCCGAGACCGGTAAATCATAGTGATATAGTGAACAGTGGAGATTACAGACTGAATTGTGCATAAGAATAAAATAGTAAAAATATCGGTACAGCGGATTAAGAAATGACTGCTGCAAAAATAACGGAAGATGCTTTGCTGTACCAGATAACCGAGAATGATCAGGAGGATATAGATATGGTAAAAAGATATAGACGCTTTTTCAGATCAGAAGCAGATGGACTGAGAATTTCGGCACTTAGTATCTGTCCGGAAGAACTTCCCTATAAAGGGATTATCCAGATCGTGCATGGTATGAGTGAGCACAAGGAAAGATACGAACCTTTTATGGAATATATGGCATCCCTGGGCTATATGACAGTGATACATGATCACAGAGGACACGGGCAGAGCGTTCAGTCAGGAGATGATCTGGGGTATATGTATGGGGGCGGCGCCGATGCCATGTTGTCAGATATCGGCACAGTAAACCGGAGTGTCAGAGAAATGTTTCCGGATCTTCCACTGATTCTTTTTGGACATAGTATGGGATCGCTGGCAGTAAGAGCGTTTGCGGCAGAACATGATGACTGTATGGATATGCTGATCGTATGTGGTTCTCCAAGTGATCAGAAAGCCAGGACGCTGGGAAAGATGATCGCAAATGTAGAAGGAAGGCTTTTTGGTATGAGACACAAAAGCCGGATTTTGGAATTTCTGTCTTTTGGAACGTTTGCGATGAAATTTGCCGGAGAAAATAATAAAAATGCATGGATCTGTTCGGATCCGGAGGTATATGAAGCTTATTCAGAATCAGAACTCTGTGGTTTTACATTTACCGATGATGCGTATCTGGCGCTTTTTGATCTGATGAAAAGGGCTTATGATATCAAAAACTGGAGATGCACAAATCCGGAAATGCCGGTATTGTTTATCAGTGGCGCAGAAGATCCCTGTCTGGGAAATGTACGCCAGTTTGCTTCAGCGGTAAAAGATATGAGACGTGCGGGATACCGCGATGTGAAGGGCAAGCTTTATCAGGGAATGCGTCATGAGATCCTGAATGAAAAAGAGAAAGAAAAAGTATACCATGATGTTGCAGTGTATATGGAAAAAAAGGGATTCTGACGAATAGAAGTGTGGTTTCCGTTCATACTATCGATAAACACAAGTATGGAGGAGACTATTGTGAAAAAAATATTCAAGGTTCTTCTGTTGACAGGAATTTTGGCAATCTGTGCAGCTGGCTGCGGCCAAAAGACAGTGCAGGATGACAGAGGAGAGCTGGTAAGGGCCGGGGAAATTTCCCCGGCCTGTTTTTGCGTGGAAGGAAAGCGGTAAGTCCCTTAAGGATTGGGGGATTCTCCTTGACCGCCACGTAAGGGATTGGTATAATTAGACTATTGTACGAAGTTTTTTAAAAATATATACAACGAAGGAGATAATATATGAGAGCAAGCGGTGTTTTAATGGGGATTTCCAGCCTTCCTTCTTCTTATGGAATCGGCTGCTTTTCCAGGGAGGCTTATGAATTTGTGGATAAGCTGGCAGAAGCAGGACAGCAGTACTGGCAGATTCTCCCTCTGGGGCCTACCGGATATGGAGACTCCCCTTATCAGTCCTGCTCTACTTTTGCAGGAAATCCGTATTTTATCAGTCTGGAAGATCTGATTCAGGAAGGGCTTCTTACAAAAGAGGAATGTGATGCCTGCGATTGGGGAGAGGATTCTTCTTATGTAGATTATGAAAAAATGTATCATAACAGATTTCCGCTTCTGAGAAAGGCATATGAGAGAGCAGATCTGGAGAATGACAGTGAGTATCAGGGATTTGTGAGAGAATATCAGATCTGGCTGAAGGATTATGCTCTTTATATGGCAATCAAAAACAGCCGAAAAGGGGAAAGCTGGCTGGACTGGCCGGAAGAGCTTCGGGACAGAAATTCAGGCTATGTAAGAAAGGCTGAAAATGAACTGTCTGAGGAAGTGGAGTTTTATTGTTTTCAGCAGTATCTTTTTGAAAAACAGTGGAAAAAGCTGAAAAAATATGCAAATAAAAAAGGGATCCGCATTATCGGAGACGTTCCGATCTATGTGGCGCTGGACAGTGCAGATGTATGGGCGAATCCGGAAATGTTCCAGATAGGAGAGGACTATGTTCCGGAAGCAGTGGCAGGCTGTCCGCCGGATGCTTTTTCCGCCACAGGACAGCTGTGGGGAAATCCTCTTTATGACTGGAAAAAGCATAAAGCAACCGGATATGCATGGTGGATCCAGAGAATGACATACTGCATGGAGCGCTATGATGTGGCAAGGATCGATCATTTCAGAGGCTTTGATGAGTATTATTCCATTCCTTACGGAGATGAAACCGCAAAGAATGGCCACTGGGAAGACGGTCCGGGACTGGAACTGTTTGATGTGCTGAAGAAAAATGTGCCAGGACTTCATGTGATCGCGGAGGATCTGGGATTCCTTACCGACAGTGTGATAAAACTGGTGAAGGATACCGGTTTTCCGGGGATGAAGGTTCTGCAGTTTGCCTTTGACGGAAGCGAGGACAGCAGCTATCTTCCGCATAAATATGAGAAAAACTGTGTGGTATATACAGGCACACATGACAATGAGACAACGAAGGGATGGCTGGAAGGCCTTCAGGGACATGATAAAGACTTTGTCCGTGCGTATATCAACTGCTATGACAAGCCGGTCAATGACTGCGTATGGGGGCTGATCCGTACAGCGCTTTCCAGTGTGGCAGATCTGGCTGTGATTTCTGTTCAGGATTATCTCTGTCTGGGAAATGAAGCACGAATGAATGCACCGTCCACACTGGGACTGAACTGGAGATGGAGAATCGGCAGAGAAATGCTTTCAGATATAACGGTTTATACGATGAGGGAGCTGAATCGTATTTACGGACGTCTGCCAAAACCGGAAGAACCGGAAACGAAAGAGCTGGAAAATGACGTACAGACAGAAGCGGCTCTCTAAAATCAGCAGGAAAGGAACTTGTGTTTAATGGAAGATAATAAAAAAGAAGAACTGGAGCAGGCAGAGACAACAGAAGTAAAGCTGCCGGAGGAAGAGCAGAAAGAAGAAAGTGAAACAGAAGACAGCAGGGACCAGGGACTTCCCGGAACAAGTGTCGGTCTTATGCTTCTGGCGGGATTTTACCTTGTGTATACAGGCTATAAGCTCTGTTCCAATGTTCTGGCAGGCGAAGAAGGCGCAAGCTGGGGATTTATGGTGGCTGGAATCGCCTTTCTGGTGATCGGAGCAGGAATGCTTTTTGTCAGCGGAAAAAATCTCCTCAGAAAAAATAAGGCGAAAAAGGCGGAAGAAGTGGAAGAGGAATCAGAGGCGCAGCCGGAAGCAGAGAAAGCTCCCAGACAGATGAGCATTGCAGAACGTGCCAGACTTGCAGAAAGCGTAGCAGAAAAAGAAGCGCAGGAAGCTTCCGAAAAAGAAAATACAGATACAGAGGATTCTGATCTGGAATAAAATTTCAGGGGGACAGCCAGCAGCTGTCTCCTTTTTTTATTTAATTAAAATTTTCTATTGACAATGGTATTTTCTGGGATTATAATCATACCAACTTAATTGGTAGGTTAATAAAAGGAAAGGAGTAAAGACTATGAAAAATATTTTTGCGATCAACAATATTATGGAGATGGACATGTGCAGCTGTTGTATGTGTATGACTTTTTGCGTGCCTTTTCCGATATGTTCTCCATCTCAGGAGTAACCTTTGTATCGCATAAATGACAGTGGGATAACAATCGCTTACAGCCGGGAGACTTCAATGTCGGAGTCTTGCGGTTTTTATTTTTTCAGGAGGAGATTATTATGAACGATTACAGATTTGAAACATTACAGCTTCATGTAGGACAGGAAAATCCTGATCCGGCCACGGATGCCCGTGCAGTACCGATCTATGCCACCACTTCTTACGTTTTTAAAAATTCTGCTCATGCGGCGGCGCGGTTTGGTCTTTCCGATGCAGGAAATATTTACGGACGTCTGACAAATTCTACGCAGGATGTTCTGGAACAGCGGATCGCGGCTCTGGAAGGCGGTATAGCTGCCCTTGCTCTTGCTTCCGGCGCAGCGGCAATTTCCTATACTCTTGAGGCCCTGGGGCAGAACGGAGGCCATTTTGTCGCACAGAAAACCATTTATGGTGGCAGCTACAACCTGCTTGCCCATACGCTTCCGAACTTCGGAATTACTGCAACCTTTGTAAATATCCATGATCTTGCAGAAGTAGAGGCGGCAATCAGGGAGAATACAAGAGCCATTTATATTGAAACCCTCGGAAATCCCAACAGTGATATCCCGGATATAGACGCTCTGGCTGCCCTTGCTCATAAACACGGTCTGCCGCTGGTTGTAGACAATACCTTTGGCACACCTTATCTGATCCGCCCCATAGAGCATGGTGCAGACATTGTAGTACATTCTGCCACCAAATTCCTTGGAGGTCATGGTACGACCCTGGGAGGCGTTATTGTAGATTCCGGTAAATTTGACTGGGAAGCAAGTGGAAAATACCCTGCAGTTGCAGCACCGAATCCAAGCTATCACGGAGTCGCGTTTGTGAAAGCAGCAGGTCCGGCTGCTTTTGTGACTTATATCCGTGCCATTCTGCTCCGTGATACAGGGGCAACGATCTCTCCTTTTGCGGCTTTTCTGCTTTTGCAGGGAATTGAAACTCTGTCCCTGCGTCTGGAACGTCATGCGGAAAACACAAGAAAAGTAGTGGAATTTCTTGCTGGACATCCGCAGGTGGAAAAAGTCAATCATCCGTCTCTGCCGGATCATCCGGATCATGCGCTGTATCAGAAGTACTTTCCAAAGGGCGGAGCCTCAATTTTTACCTTTGAGATTAAAGGAGGACAGGCAGAAGCCCATAAGTTTATTGACAGCCTGAAGATCTTTTCTCTGCTTGCCAATGTAGCTGATGTGAAAAGTCTTGTGATACATCCTGCGACGACCACACACAGCCAGCTGGAAGAGAAGGAACTGGAGGATCAGGGAATCCGGCAGAATACGATCCGCCTGTCCATTGGTACGGAACACATTGATGATATCCTTGCGGATCTGCAAAATGGCTTTGATGCGGTAAGATCATGATCTCTATAAATATAAGGGAAGGAGGAGCCGGATCAGAATGGGACTTGACTTTGGATTTATGATGGAATATCTGCCCTGGTATGTGGATGCAGCAAGGCTTACTGTAAAAATTGCATTTTGGGGGATACTGATCGCGCTGGCGACAGGAGTGGTGTGTTCCATGGTATTGTACTATAAAATCCCTGTCCTCTGTCAGGCGGTGTCTGTATACATAGAAATCAGTCGAAATACTCCTTTGCTGGTGCAGCTTTTCTTTCTTTACTTTGGACTGCCAAAGCTTGGGATTATCTGGAGCGCAGAGATCTGTGCCATTGCAGGCCTTGGCTTTCTTGGCGGCAGCTATATGGCAGAGTCTCTGAGGAGTGGACTTGGATCAGTAGAGAAAACCCAGATCGAAGCTGCTGCAGGTCTCGGTATGAATCCATGTCTGATAATGAGAGAGGTTATTTTTCCACAGGCGCTTGCTGTATCGATTCCAGGTGTGTGCGCCAATGTGATCTTTCTTATAAAAGAAACCTCTGTGGTCAGTGGAATCGCACTGGCAGATCTGATGTATGTCACAAAGGATCTGATTGGTCTTTATTATGAAACGAATGAGGCGCTTGTTATGCTGGTGCTATTTTATCTGATTCTTTTACTTCCTGTTTCCATAGCAGCAGGAATTATGGAAAGGAGACTGAAATATGCAGGATTCGGGGATTAGTGTACTTTTTCTGGGCGACAATTTCCTGCGGCTGCTGGAAGGGCTGTGGGTGACACTGCGCATCAGTCTGATCTCCGTACTGCTCTCTGTTCCGCTGGGGGGACTTTTCGGAATGTTTATGACATTGAAAAATCCGATATCACGAGCGGTCAGCCGGATCTATCTGGAAACAATCCGCATTATGCCGCAGCTTGTGCTTTTGTTTATTGCTTATTTTGGTGTGACAAGAGCCTTTGGCTGGAATCCGTCCGCACAGAGCAGCGCTGTTGTTGTTTTCACTTTGTGGGGAACTGCGGAAATGGGCGATCTGGTAAGAGGTGCGCTTGGCAGTATACCAAAACATCAGTATGACAGTGCAGCAGCTCTTGGGATGGATAAGCGGCAGACTTTTGGATATGTGATTGTTCCTCAGACTGTACAGAGACTGCTTCCTCTTACGATCAACCTTACTACCAGGATGATCAAAACTACAAGTCTTGTTGTTCTGATCGGTATGACGGAGGTTCTGAAAGTGGGAAAACAGATCATTGATGCCAATCGTTTTACATTTCCGACAGCTGCGCTGTGGATATACGGAGTGATATTTTTATTATATTTTCTTGCATGCTGGCCGATTTCCATGCTGGCAAAAAGTCTTGAAAAACGCTGGAGGTGAACAGAACAGATGAAAAAAAGAACACAGCTGCAGGTTGTGGGACTAAAGAAAAAATTTGGTGATGAGGTCATTCTTGACGGGATTGATGTTAGTATAGAAAAGGGAGAAGTCGTTGTAGTGCTTGGTCCTTCCGGCTGTGGGAAAAGCACATTTCTGCGGTGCATGAACGGACTGGAAATGCCTACAGAAGGGAAAATTTTACTGGACGGTGAAGAAGTAATGTCCAATGGCAAAAAGATTGCCCGGATCAGACAGAGAATTGGCATGGTCTTTCAGAGCTATGAACTTTTTCCTCATAAAAATATTATGGACAACATTATACTGGCTCCTGTCAAAGTGCAGAAACGCCCGAAAAAGGAAGTAGAACTGCAGACAGAGCAGATGCTGAGAAGAGTCGGGCTCTGGGAAAAGCGCAAGGCCTATCCCAGAGAACTGTCAGGAGGACAGAAACAACGTGTCGCGATCATCCGTGCACTTTGCATGAATCCGGAGATCATGCTGTTTGATGAAGTTACCGCAGCTCTTGATCCGGAAATGGTAAGAGAAGTCCTGGATGTGATGCTGGAATTGGCTGAGCAGGGGATGACAATGGTGATCGTAACACATGAAATGCAGTTTGCGGAAGCAATTGCGGACAGAATTTTATTTTTAGACAGTGGACATATCGTTGAAGAAGCGAAACCGGATGTGTTTTTTACAAAGCCTGAAACACAGAGGGCGAAAGAGTTTCTGCGGACCTTTGCTTATGAAAAGCGCAGAACAGATAAAAAAAGGAATGAACAGTACAACAAATATATGGAAGGATGGAATCAGAAATGAAATACAGGAAGCATATTAAAAGACTGTTTACGATAATTTTGGGAGCTGTACTTCTGACGGTCGGGTTTACAGGCTGCAGCCGCTCAGGAAAGGAGGCCCCCGCAGCTTCTTTCCGTACACTTGATGAAATAAAGAAAAGCGGGAAGATTGTTATTGGTGTATTCAGTGATAAGGCTCCTTTTGGATATGTAGATGAAAATGGTGAATATCAGGGCTATGATATTTATTTTGCAGAACGCATTGCGAAGGATCTCGGGGTGAAGGCTGAATATATTTCTACCGATCCTGCAAGCCGTGTGGAATATGCCGTAACAGGCAAGGCAGATCTTATTCTTGCAAACTTTACAGTAACAGAAGAGCGGGCCGAACAGGTAGATTTTGCACTGCCTTATATGAAAGTGAAGCTGGGGGTTGTATCTCCGGACAATGCCCTTGTAACAGACGTCGAACAGCTTAACGGGAAAACTCTCATTGTCGTTAAGGGAACTACTGCAGAAACCTATTTTGAAAAGAATTATCCGGATGTAACACTGCAGAAATATGATGAATATGCAGATGCATATAACGCGCTTCTGGACGGACGCGGAGATGCATTTTCTACGGATAATACGGAAGTTCTGGCATGGGCGATCCAGAATCCCGGATTTACCGTCGGTATTGAGGCTCTCGGCAATGCGGATGAGATCTCACCTGCTGTTCAGAAAGGAAATACCTCGCTTCTTGACTGGCTCAATGATGAGATCCGGGCACTTGGTGAAGAACGCTTTTTCCATGCAGACTATGAAGCAACACTGGCTCCTGTTTACGGGGAAGCAGCAGATCCGGACAATCTGGTTGTGGAAGGCGGCAAAATAGAGTGAAGCAGCCCGAGGCTATCTGCGATGTTTTTTTCTGCGTTTTTTACGCTTGACGGGTCTCGAATCCGGAGAATGCATACTTGACCAGCAAAAAAGCTGAACCATAAGGATACCGATCAGTGCTCCGGCACTGTCAAAGCCCACATCTTTGAGCCCGGGACTTCTTCCGGATACAAAAGACTGGTGATATTCATCCAGTCCGGCAAAGCCGACACAGAGAATACCGACAAGGAAAAAGAGCCAGAAGCCTCTTATTTTGTATACATAAAGCGGAAAGGAAACAGCGATGGCCAGAAGAAAATATTCTGTCATATGGGCAGCCTTCCGCACATAGTAATGAATCTGTTCCGCTTCATACGCTAGCTGGTCATAACTTTTTCCTGTATGGAAAAGTTCATTTTTCGTTTCTACGATTTCATAGCTGATTCTGTAGCTGAGTTCCCCGGACACCTCCCCGGTCTGGGCTGAAAATGAAAAAATAAGGTACATCATCAGCAGGGCTGGAAGAAACGAAAGTGGTTTTAATAATGTGATTATAAATTTCATGGGTTCTAATATAGCACGGGAATTTGGATTTGTAAAGCACTGCGCCGTATGATATAATGAACCACAGCACGATGTGAACCAACGAAAAAACAGGAAAAAGGAGGCGCAGATATGAGCGTTGCAGATACAGTTTTTATTAACATGTGCAGGGATGTGATCGAAAACGGCACCAGCACAGAAGGAGAGAAGGTACGTCCGGTATGGGAGGACGGTACTCCTGCTTATACGATCAAGAGATTCGGCGTTGTAAACCGCTATGATCTCAGGAAAGAATTTCCTGCTCTGACTCTTCGCAAAACAGCCCTGAAAAGCGCGATGGATGAGATCCTCTGGATCTGGCAGAAAAAATCAAACAATATCCATGACCTGAACAGCCATATCTGGGACAGCTGGGCAGATGAGACCGGATCTATCGGCAAGGCATACGGTTACCAGATGCAGGTGAAGCATCCGTATAAAGAAGGTATGATGGATCAGGTGGACCGTGTCCTTTATGACCTGAAAAACAATCCTTACAGCCGCAGGATTATGACGAATATTTATGTGCATCAGGATCTGCACGAGATGCATCTGTATCCCTGCGCTTATTCGATGACCTTTAATGTGACCAAGGAACCGGGGAAAGAGAAGCTGACCCTGAATGCGATCCTGAATCAGCGATCTCAGGATATTCTGGCTGCCAATAACTGGAATGTCTGCCAGTATTCCATTCTTCTGATGATGTTTGCCCAGGTATGTGATATGGAGGCAGGAGAACTGGTACATGTGATCTCCGACTGCCATATTTACGACCGCCATATCCCGGTTGTAAAGGAACTGATCCAGAGAACTCCGTATCCGGCACCTACGGTAAAGCTGAATCCGGAGATCAAAAATTTCTATGATTTTACAGTGGATGACCTGATCATTGAGAACTACCAGACATGGCCTCAGATCAAAAACATTCCGATCGCTATCTGAAACAGGAGGAAGAAACAGAGATTATGAATATTATTGTAGCAGTGGATAAAAACTGGGCTATCGGCAAGGATAACAAGCTTCTCGTAAGTATTCCGGCAGACATGAAGATGTTTCGCCAGGAAACCACAGGCAAGGTTGTGGTCATGGGCAGAAAGACGCTGGAGAGCTTTCCGGGCGGCCTGCCGCTGAAAAACAGAACCAATATTGTTCTGACCGGAAACAGGGACTTTAAGGTAAAGGATGCCATTGTGGTACATACTATAGAGGAACTTCTGGAAGAAATCGCAAAATACCCGTCTGACCAGGTGTACTGCATTGGAGGGGACAGTGTATATAAACAGCTTCTTCCTTACTGTGATACAGCTCATATCACAAAAATTGATTTTGCCTATGAAGCAGACCGTTATTTCCCGAATCTGGATGAGATGCCGGAGTGGAAGGTGACGGCCAGAAGCGAGGAGCAGACTTATTTTGACCTGGAATATGAATTCGTAAAATACGAGAGAAAGAACTAAGAAAAAGGGCGGCTGCAGGTTCATAAAAACCTGTAACTGCCCTTTTTTGAGGAGAGATATCCGAAGAAAGCTGCCAGGGGCAGATCCCTTCGGGATATCGTTTATTCGATTACCTGAAGCCATCCCTCCGGAGCCTCGATGCGGCCCATCTGGATGCCGGTCAGTGTTTCATAAAGCTTCTTGGTAACAGGTCCCATTTCTGTCATTCCTGTCGGGAAGCAGATTTCTTTGCCGTGATCTACAATCTTTCCTACCGGAGAGATTACGGCAGCAGTGCCGCAAAGACCACACTCTGCAAAATCTTTTACTTCTTCAAACGGGATCTCACGTTCTTCTGCCTCAAGTCCAAGATAATGCTGCGCTACATAGATCAGGGAGCGGCGGGTAATTGATGGAAGGATGCTGTCAGATTTCGGTGTGACAACCTTGCCGTCTTTTGTAACAAAGAGGAAGTTGGCTCCGCCGGTTTCTTCTACTTTCGTTCTGGTTGCGGCATCCAGATACATGTTTTCGTCATATCCCTGGTTGTGTGCGTCTACAATGGCATGCATACTCATGGCGTAGTTCAGTCCTGCCTTGATATGGCCGGTTCCGTTGGGCGCTGCGCGGTCAAAATCAGTCACACGGATGGTCAGAGGCTTTACGCCGCCCTTGAAGTAAGGTCCTACCGGTGTGGTAAATATACGGAACTGGTATTCATCTGCAGGCTTCACCCCAATGACCGGATTGGTGCCGAATTCAAAAGGACGGATATAAAGGGTTGCTCCTGAGCCAAATGGCGGAACGTAAGCGGCATTTGCCTTTACGGTATCCACGACAGCCTGAATAAAACGGTCTTTTGGAAATACCGGCATTTCCAGTCTTTTTGCAGAGTTTTCCATACGTTCTGCGTTCAGATCCGGACGGAAAGTGACAATACGTCCGTCTTCTGTTGTATAGGCTTTCATACCTTCAAATACAGTCTGGGCATACTGAAGGACACCGGCGCACTCATTGATTACAACGTTTGCATCCTCGGTAAGTTTTCCTTCGTCCCAGGAACCATTCTTAAAATCTGAGACATAACGGTAATCTGTCTGTACATAGCCAAAACCCAGGTTACCCCAGTCGATGTTCTTTTTTTCCATAATATCATCCTCCTGTTATTTGGCGGTATCAGTAAAAGGTACTTTGCCGCTTTAATGTACGATATAAACAGTGTAGCACTTTTGGAATCGGACTTCAACTGAAAACTTGTATTTTATCAGGCACTTCGCTATAATATTTTTATAGTGCAGAATAAAGGAAATGAAAGTTTATATTGGCCTGATGGAGAATACTTATGGATAAGAAGAAAACAACAAAAAACCAGAATTTTGATTTTGCGCAGATGGAGGATAAGATCAGGGAAGCGCAGGATGTGATCGAAAAAGCAGTAAATTCAAGGGATTTCAGGAGGATGAGCCGTTCCATTGGAAGGGTGATCGACCAGGGAGTCCGCCAGTACCAGAGGCAGAATTTTAATCCGAAAACAGGGTGGGACAGTATGAATGACAGGGGACCGGAGCCGGAGCGCACTGTTTACTCCGATTCCGTGAAGCCTGTTTTTACTGAAAACAAAGAAAAATATCCGGATCTATACATCTCTCTTAGCGGAATGGAAACCAGGAATTATTTCCTGATGGTGATGGGCGGCATTATGTCAGGCTTTATGGGAATTGCTTTTCTGGCAGTTCTTCTGATCCAGACGCTGGTCGGTTCCTTTTATATAACAACAACCCTCCTTATGATGCTTGGAATGGCAGCAGGAATTGTAATACTGCATAAGGGAATCCGCGGACATGGACGAGTACGGCGGTTCCGAAAGTACCGCAAGGCTCTTGGGGACAGAACCTACTGCCAGCTGGAGAAGCTTTCCAGGGCTGTGGGCAAGAGCGTTCGTTTTGTAAAAAACGATATCCAGGAAATGATCGATACAGGATGGTTTCTGGAGGGTAGCCTTGACCAGGAAGAAACCTGTCTGATCACCAGCAGCGAAACCTATCGTCAGTATGAGGAAAGCCTCCGTATTCAGGAAGAAAGGCAGAGACAGGAAGCAGAGAAAAGACAAAAAATGGCAGATGTTCCACCAGAGGTACAGGAAGTTCTTGACCAGGGAGAAACGTATATCCGAAAAATTCATAAAAGCAATGATGCCATTCCCGGAGAAGAGATTTCAGCCAAGATCGCCAGCATGGAAGAAATTGTAAAGAGGATCTTTCAGAGAGTTCAGGAGCATCCGGAGATCATTCCGGATCTGAAACGGATGATGAATTATTATCTTCCTATGACAGTAAAGCTTCTGGACGCCTATGAGGATATGGACAGCCAGCCTGTACAGGGGGAAACAATCCGGGCATCGAAAAAAGAAATCGAGGATACCCTGGATACGCTCAATATAGCGTTTGCAAAGCTTCTGGATTCTGTTTTTCAGGATACAGCCTGGGACGTTTCCAGTGATATATCTGTTCTTCATACCATACTTGCACAGGAAGGTCTGAAAGACAGTGACTTTAAACCCCGGAATGAATAACAAAGGAGACTGATATGAGCGAAGAGATCAAAAACAAAGATACGGTTATGCCGACTCTTACACTGGAACCAGAACTGGAATTGGAACCAGAAATTCCGACTCCGGAGCAGGAAACCTCTTTGATGGAGCCGGAGCCGGGAATGGATCCGGTACAGCAGGAAATGGCAAAGATGGTGCTGACACCGGAAGAACAGGAAATGGTAAATTCCTTTTCAGAAAAGATCAATGTAGAAAACGCAGCGCAGATTCTTCAGTACGGAGCCGGAACCCAGAAAAAAATGGCGGATTTTTCGGATGAAGCACTGAAAAACGTACGGGCACAGGATCTGGGGGAGATCGGAGAACTTCTTGCAGATGTAGTGGGAGAACTGAAAGGTTTTGATGCAGAAGAGGAAAAGGGATTTTTCGGGTTTTTTAAGAAGCAGGCAAATAAAATCGAGAATCTGAAAAACAAATATGACAAAGCAGAAGCAAATGTGGAAAGGATTACAGATTCTTTGCAGCAGCATCAGATCCGCCTTTTGAAAGACTCTGCCATGATGGATAAAATGTATGAGCAGAACCTGCTCTACTTCAGAGAACTTTCCATGTATATTCTTGCAGGTAAAAAACATCTTAAGGATGTCCGGGAGGGAAAACTGAAAGAGCTGGAAGATAAGGCCCGATTAAGCGGTCTTCCGGAGGATGCCCAGGCAGCCAGAGATTTTGACAGCAAATGTACCTCTTTTGAGAAAAAAATCCATGATCTGGAACTGACAAGGATGGTATCTCTGCAGACGGCGCCTCAGATCCGCCTTGTACAGAATAACGATATGGTTATGGCCGAAAAAATCCAGACTACGATTGTCAATACCATACCGCTCTGGAAGAGTCAGATGGTTCTTGCTCTTGGAATTGCACACTCTTCGGAAGCGGCCAGAGCTCAGAGACAGGTGTCTGATGTGACAAATGAACTCCTACGTAAAAATGCAGAAAAGCTTCACATGGCTTCTGTGGAAACGACAAAGGAATCAGAAAGAGGAATCGTGGATCTGGAAACATTAAAACAGACCAATGCAGAACTGATCCAGACACTGGATGATGTAATGCGTATCCAAAAAGAAGGAAGAGCCAGACGGCAGGCGGCAGAAGCTGAGATGATCAGGATGGAAAACAGCCTGAAGGAAAAGCTTCTGGAAATTCACAGATAAGAAATATTATTTGACAGGAGGCAGATTATGCATCGGGAACATACAAAAGTAGTACAGATCGGAAATAAAAAGATCGGAGGCGGCAATCCGATCCTGATTCAATCCATGACAAATACCAAAACAGATGATGTGGAGGCAACTGTAAAGCAGATTCTGGAACTGGAGGCTGCAGGCTGTGAGATTATCCGCTGTGCAGTGCCGGACATGGCGGCAGCAGAAGCGCTTTCTGAAATAAAAAAGCAGATCCATATTCCTCTAGTGGCAGATATTCACTTTGATTACCGCCTTGCTATTGCAGCCATGGAAAACGGGGCGGACAAGATTCGCATTAATCCGGGAAATATCGGAAGTGAAGAAAAAATCCGTGCGGTAGTAGATGTGGCTAAAGCGCGCAATATTCCTATCCGTGTAGGTGTAAACAGCGGTTCTCTGGAAAAGGAACTGGTGGAAAAGTATGGCGGAGTGACAGCAGAAGGTCTGGTAGAAAGTGCTCTTGATAAAGTGAAGATCATTGAAGATATGGGATATGATAATCTTGTGATCAGCATTAAGTCTTCTGACGTCATGATGTGTGCAAAGGCGCATGAACTGATCGCCGAAAAGACAAACTATCCTCTTCATGTAGGAATTACAGAGGCGGGAACACTTTATTCCGGAAATATCAAGTCTGCAGTAGGTCTTGGCATTATTCTTTCTCAGGGAATCGGTGATACCATTCGTGTGTCTCTGACCGGAGCGCCTCTGGAGGAAATTAAATCGGCAAAACGGATCTTAAAGACCCTTGGACTTCGTAAAGGCGGAATCGAAGTCGTGTCCTGCCCTACCTGCGGACGGACAAGAATCGATCTTATCGGCCTTGCAAACAAGGTAGAAGATATGGTGCAGGATATTCCTCTTGATATTAAAGTGGCAGTAATGGGATGTGTGGTAAACGGCCCGGGAGAGGCAAAAGAGGCAGATATCGGAATCGCAGGAGGCGTAGGTCTGGGACTTCTGATCAAAAAAGGAAAGATCGTGAAGAAGGTTCCGGAGGATCAGCTTCTGGAAACGCTGCGACAGGAGCTTCTTCACTGGGAAGAATAAGAAAGAGGCAAAAATGGTAAAAGATTTTTTTGATGTTTTTCCAAATCTGAAGATCAAAGATCCGCTGCAGGAACTTCTTGATATGGTATCGGTCACAAAAGTTTCCTGTAATCCGGACAAGACGCGTTTGTGGGTCTATATCAGCAGTGAGCGGTGGATTCATAAAAAATATATTTTTGAGATCCAGCAGCAGATTCAGCGGCAGTGCTTTCCCGGGATACAGATCCAGGTGACAGTGATCGAAAAATTTCACTTATCCAGACAGTATACACCGGATAATTTCCTGGAAGTGTATCGTTCCAGTATGGAACTGGAACTTCGAAACTACAATATGCTGGAGTACAATCTGTTTAAACGTGCCAAGATTATTTTTTCCGGTACAGAAGAGATGGATCTGATCCTTCCGGATTCCGTGATCTCCCGTGAAAAAAGTGAGATACTTGTAGAATATCTTCATAAGGTATTCTGTGAGCGATGTGGTATGAATCTGAAGATTCAGCTTCAGTTTGAGGAGGTTCCGGAGAGTAAATACCGCAAAAACGCAGCGCTGCAGATTGAACAGGAAGTAGAAAATGTGCTGAAGCATGCCAGACTTGATCAGGAGGAACCCTCTGCGGAATCAAAAGAGGAGGCTGGGGATACGGAGAAAAAAGATGGCAAAAAAGCGGCGGGAAAAGGCAGACAGGATAAGAAAAAATTTGAAAAGAAAGGTCAGAGCGGAGAATTCAGAGGAGGCTTCCGCCGTGACAGCAATCCGGATGTGATCTACGGAAGAGATTTTGAGGGAGAAACCATTCCTCTGGAAAGTATCACAGGAGAAATGGGAGAAGTGATCATCCGGGGACAGGTTATGGATGTTGAGGCCAGAGAAATCCGAAATGAAAAGACAATCCTGATTTTTCCGGTTACCGATTTTACAGATTCCATTGTGATCAAAATGTTCCTCCGTAACGAACAGGTTCCGGAAGTAATAGGAGAAATCAAAAAAGGGGCTTTTCTGAAATTAAAGGGTGTGACCACCATTGACCGTTTTGACAGTGAACTGACGATTGGTTCGATTGCCGGTATCAAGAAGATTGCGGATTTCAGAAGCTCCAGGATGGATACCAGCCCTCAGAAACGAGTAGAGCTTCACTGCCATACCAAGATGAGTGATATGGATGGTGTGACGGAGGCAAAGGCGCTTGTCAAGCGCGCTTATGAGTGGGGGCACAAGGCCATTGCCATTACGGACCACGGGGTGGTACAGGCATTTCCGGAGGCAAATCACTGTTTTGATGCCTGGGGCGGCTGTGTGCCGAAAGAGTCTGATTTTAAGGTTCTTTATGGTATGGAAGCCTATCTGGTGGATGATCTGAAAGGAATCGTCACCAACAGCAAAGGACAGTCCATGGACGGAGACTTTGTAGTTTTTGATATTGAGACAACAGGATTTTCGCCTCTCACCTGCCAGATTATTGAAATAGGCGCTGTCCGTGTGGAAAAGGGAGCGATCACAGACCGGTTTTCCACTTTTGTAAATCCCAAGGTTCCGATTCCTTATCGGATTGAACAGCTTACCAGCATCAATGATTCTATGGTGATGGATGCACCGGAGATCCAGACCGTCCTTCCTCAGTTTCTGGAATTTTGTAAGGGTGCAGTTATGGTAGCCCACAATGCAGACTTTGATATGAGCTTCATTGTAGAAAACTGCAAAAGGCAGGGGCTTCCGGATGAATTTACGTATGTGGATACGGTAGGAATGGCAAGATTTCTTCTGCCTGCCCTGAACCGTTTTAAACTGGACACTGTGGCAAAGGCAGTAGGGGTTTCCCTGGCGCATCATCACAGAGCGGTAGACGATGCGGCATGCACGGCAGATATTTTTGTAAAATTCGTGGAAATGCTGAAAGAACGTGATATTTATGATGTGGATACCTTAAACCAGCAGGGAAATGTATCCGTAGATACCATCAAAAAGCTTCCGACCTACCATGCAGTAATTTTTGCCAGAAATGAAACCGGACGTATCAACCTTTATAAGCTGGTGAGCCAGTCTCACCTGAAATATTACAGAAGAAAACCTCGTGTACCCAAAAGTGTATTCCTGGAGCACCGGGAAGGGCTTCTGATCGGAAGTGCCTGTGAGGCAGGAGAACTTTATCAGGCAATTTTAAGGAATGCACCGGATCAGGAGATCGCGAGACTGGTTGACTTCTATGATTACCTGGAAATCCAGCCTTTAGGAAATAATGCTTTTATGATTGCCAGTGACAAAAATGATGCGGTCAATTCAAAAGAGGATCTGATCGAGATCAACAAAAAGATCGTCAAGCTGGGAGAACAGTTTAAGAAGCCGGTTGTGGCAACCTGTGACGTGCACTTTATGGATCCACAGGATGAAATCTACCGAAGGATCATTATGGCAGGAAATGGATTTTCTGATGCCGACGATCAGGCGCCTCTTTACCTTCGTACTACCGAAGAGATGCTGGAGGAGTTTTCTTATCTGGGAAGTGAAAAGGCCGAGGAGGTCGTGATTACAAATACCAATAAGATTGCTGATATGATAGAGAAAATCTCTCCTATCCATCCGGATAAGTTTCCGCCTGTGATCGAGAACTCCGACCGTGACCTCAGAGATATCTGTTTTAAAAAAGCCCATGAGATCTACGGAGAAAATCTTCCGTCCATTGTGGAGGAAAGACTGGAAAAGGAGCTGAACTCCATTATTTCCAATGGATATGCGGTCATGTATATCATTGCTCAGAAACTGGTATGGAAATCGAACGATGACGGCTATCTGGTTGGCTCCCGTGGATCCGTAGGTTCCTCCCTGGCAGCGACCATGTCCGGTATCACAGAGGTAAACCCTCTTCCTCCGCATTATATCTGTCCAAACTGCAAATACAGTGATTTTGATTCACCGGAGGTAAAGAAGTTCGGTGGTATGGCAGGCTGTGACATGCCGGATAAAAAATGTCCGGAATGTGGAACTAAAATGGTAAAAGAGGGGTTTGATATTCCATTTGAGACGTTCCTTGGCTTTAAAGGGGACAAGGAGCCTGACATCGACCTGAACTTTTCCGGGGAATATCAGGCGAATGCCCATAAATATACAGAGGTTATTTTTGGAAAGGGCCAGACTTTTAAGGCCGGAACCATTGGTACATTGGCAGAAAAGACTGCCTTTGGTTATGTGAAAAATTATTATGAGGAACATGGACAGCACAAGCGCTACTGTGAGATCAACCGGATCGTTCAGGGGTGTACCGGGATCAGAAGGACGACAGGCCAGCATCCCGGCGGAATCATTGTTCTTCCAAAGGGAGAGGAAATCGAGAAATTCACGCCTGTCCAGCATCCGGCAAATGATGAAAACAGTGATATCATAACGACACATTTTGATTACCACTCCATTGACGGAAACCTGTTGAAGCTTGATATCCTTGGACACGATGATCCGACCATGATCCGTATGCTGGAGGATCTTACCGGCAAGGATGCCAAGGAAGTCCCGCTGGACAGCAAAGAGGTTATGTCCCTGTTTGCAAGCACCAAAGCTCTGGGAATCTCCCCGGATGATATTGGCGGCTGTAAGCTGGGATGTCTGGGCGTTCCGGAGTTTGGTACGGATTTCGCCATGCAGATGCTGATCGATACGCAGCCGAAATATTTTTCCGACCTTGTCAGGATCGCAGGTCTTGCCCATGGTACGGACGTATGGCTTGGAAATGCCCAGACGCTTATCCAGGAAGGAAAGGCAACCATTTCCACGGCAATCTGCACGCGAGATGATATCATGATCTATCTGATCAGTATGGGGGTGGAGAGCAGCCTTGCCTTTACCATCATGGAAAGTGTCCGTAAGGGAAAAGGACTTCGTGAGGAGTGGGAGGCGACCATGAGAGAACACAATGTTCCGGAGTGGTATATCTGGTCCTGCAAAAAGATCAAATATATGTTCCCCAAGGCTCATGCGGCAGCTTATGTCATGATGGCATGGCGTATCGCATGGTTTAAGGTGTTTATCCCTCTGGCTTATTACGCAGCGTTTTTCAGTATCCGTGCTACGGCGTTTTCTTATGAGACGATGTGTATGGGACGTGACCGACTGGAATATTACCTGGCGGAACTGCGCAAAAAGGGAGATGACGCATCTAAAAAGGAGCAGGATACGATCCGGGATATGCGTATCGTGCAGGAAATGTATGCAAGAGGATTTGAATTTCTTCCTATTGATATTTATAAATCCCATGCCAGCCGGTTCCAGATCATTGACGGGAAGCTGCTCCCACCGCTGAACAGCATTGATGGAATGGGGGATAAGGCGGCAGAAGCAGTAGTGCAGGCTGCGAAAGAAGGAAGGTTTCTGTCAAAAGATGATTTTCGTGACAGGACAAAGGTCAGCAAGACGGTCATTGACCTGATGGATGACCTGGGGCTTTTTGGAGATATTCCCCAGTCAAATCAGTTTTCTCTGTTTGATGTGGTGGTCTGAAAGGAGAGATTATGAAAAAAGAAGAACTTCGTTATTTACAGAGGCTGGCAGAGCTCTATCCGACTATCGGAAAGGCATCAACAGAGATCATCAACCTTCAGTCTATCCTGAATCTTCCCAAGGGAACCGAACATTTTATGTCGGATCTTCATGGAGAGTATGAGGCATTTTCCCATGTACTCCGAAATGGTTCAGGCGCTGTAAGAAAAAAGATTGATGATGTGTTCGGTCATACGCTCAGCAATCATGACAAGCGTGATCTGGCGACGCTGATCTATTATCCAAGAGAAAAAATCCGGCTGGTAAAAAAGACGGAAGACGATATGGAAAACTGGTATAAGATTACTTTGTACCGTCTGATCGAGGTCTGCAAAACGACTGCTTCCAAATATACAAGGTCTAAGGTCAGAAAAGCCCTTCCGCATGATTACGCCTATGTGATCGAGGAACTGATCACAGAAAAAGCAGAGGTTCTGGACAAAGAGGCCTACTATAATTCTATTGTAAATACCATTATAGAGATCCGCAGAGCAGAGAATTTTATCATAGCATTGGCGGAACTGATCCAGAGACTGGTCGTGGATCATCTTCATATTCTGGGGGATATTTTTGACAGAGGTCCAGCACCGCATTTTATCATGGACCGCCTGATGGAATATCATTCGCTGGATATCCAGTGGGGAAATCATGATGTTGTGTGGATGGGAGCGGCAGTGGGACAGGGTGCCTGCATCGCTACGGTTCTGAGAAACAGTATTCGATACGATAATCTGGACATCCTGGAAGACGGGTATGGGATCAATCTGCTTCCTCTGGCAACCTTTGCTCTGGAAATCTATCAGGATGATTCCTGTCAGAATTTTGAAATAAAAGGAAGTACAGATTATAATGTACTGGAAAAAGAATTGAGCCGCAAGATGCATAAGGCTATTTCCATAATCCAGTTTAAGCTGGAAGGCCAGCTTCTTATGAAGCGAAAAGAATTTCAGATGGAAGACCGCTGCCTTCTCCATCGGATCAATCCGGAAAAAGGGACGATCACTATGCCGGACGGGAACGAATATCCTTTAAAAGATACAAACTTCCCTACCATTGACTGGGAACATCCATATGATCTGACAGAAGGAGAGCAGGGGGTGATGGAACGTCTGGAGGCAGCGTTCAGAAACTGTGAGAAGCTTCAGAATCATATGCGGTTCCTGCTGGATCGAGGCGGGCTTTATAAAATCTATAACAACAATCTTCTGTTTCATGGCTGTATTCCTTTGAATGAAGATGGCAGCCTGAAAGAAATTGAGGTTTATGGTGAGAAATATAAAGGACGTGCTTTGTATGATGCACTGGAAAGCTATGTCCGCCGGGCATTTTTTGCAGTCGATCAGGAAGAACAGGAAAAGGGCAGGGATATTCTCTGGTATATATGGGCAAGCCCGAATTCTCCGCTTTTTGGCAAAGATAAAATGACGACCTTTGAACGATACCTTATTGAAGATAAAGAAACCCACACGGAGAAAAAAGGTTCTTATTACCGGCTTCTGGAAAAGGAAGAGGTGGTAGATCGTATGCTTCGCGAATTTGGTCTGGATCCTTCAGAAAGTCATATCATTAACGGACATGTTCCGGTTCATCAAAGTGAAGGAGAAAGTCCGGTGAAATGTGGAGGAAAGATCATAGTCATTGACGGAGGTCTTTGTACCGCATATCAGAAAGTAACAGGAATTGCAGGTTATACACTGATCTATAATTCTTACGGTCTGTTTCTTGCAGCCCATGAACCCTTTACTTCTGCGGAAGAAGCGGTTTCCAAGGGGAATGATATTGTATCCAGCCAGATGGCAGTATATTACAGCTCCAAAAGAAGACTGGTAGGCGATACCGACAATGGCCGTGCGCTCAGAGAAAGAATCCAGGAACTGTCAAGTCTTTTGGATGCTTATCGAAAAGGTACGATAAAAGAAACAAAATAAAGTCTTTACTTATTTAAACTGTTTTTATATAATGATGCTTGCAATGAATACGGAAGATCAAACTGGTAACCAGCTTCACGTTTACAAAAAAACACAATAAGGAGAGAACAGAATTATGGGTGGAATTTTTGGAGTAGCTTCAAAATCCAGCTGTGTGCTGGACTTGTTTTTCGGAATTGATTATCATTCTCATCTGGGTACAAGAAGGGGAGGCATGGCTGTTTATGATCCGGCAAAGGGATTTGACAGAGCCATTCATAATATCGAGAATTCCCCGTTCCGTACAAAGTTTGACAGAGATGTATCAGAGCTTCAGGGAAACCTGGGAATCGGATGTATTTCAGATAATGAGCCGCAGCCTCTTCTGGTGCGCTCCCACCTGGGAAATTTTGCCATTACTACCGTAGGTAAGATCAATAACATGGAAGAGCTGATTGCGCATTCCTTTAAAAATGGAAGCACACATTTCCTGGAAATGAGCGGTGGAAATGTGAATCCTACAGAAATGGTGGCATCCCTGATCAACCAGAAAGCTACGATAGTAGAAGGAATCCGTTATGCACAGGAGATGATCGATGGTTCTATGACCATGCTGCTTCTGACGCCGAAAGGACTTTTTGCAGCAAGAGACCGTTTGGGAAGAACCCCATTGATCATAGGAAAGAAGGATGGCGCCCGCTGTGTATCTTTTGAGAGTCATGCATACATCAATCTGGGATATGAAGATGAAAAAGCATTAGGGCCGGGAGAGATTGTATTTGTTACACCGGAAGGAATTGAATCTCTTCAGAAACCCGGAGAAAAAATGCGTATCTGTTCTTTCCTTTGGGTATACTATGGTTATCCGACTTCTACTTATGAAGGTGTCAATGTAGAAGAAATGCGTTATAAATGCGGTGATATGCTGGCAGAACGAGACTTTGGAGAAGTGAAGCCGGACATTGTAGCCGGTGTTCCGGATTCCGGAATTGCGCATGCCATTGGTTATGCAAACCGTTCCGGAGTACCTTTTGCCCGTCCATTTATTAAATATACACCAACCTGGCCAAGATCCTTTATGCCTACACAGCAAAGCCAGAGAAACCTTATTGCAAAAATGAAACTGATCCCTGTCCATAAACTGATCAAAGGTAAAAGCCTTCTTATGATCGATGATTCTATCGTAAGAGGAACACAGCTTCGTGAAACTTCAGATTTCCTTTATACCAACGGAGCAAAGGAAGTCCATATCCGTCCGGCATGCCCGCCGCTTCTTTATGGATGTAAATATCTGAATTTCTCCCGTTCGAAATCAGAGATGGATCTGATCACACGAAGAGTGATCGCAAAAAGGGAAGGTGACAATGTAGACGATAAACTTCTTGCGGATTATGCGAATCCGGATTCTGAAAATTACAAAGGAATGTTGGAGGATATCCGCAAAGAATTGAACTTTACCACCCTGAAATACCATCGCCTTGACGATCTGGTGGCTTCTATTAATATTGAGCCATGCAAGCTTTGCACTTACTGCTGGAGCGGTAAAGAATAAGCGTGGGTATCTGAGGGAAGAGACAGAACCGAGGTGAAACAGAATGAGAAAAAGAGATGAGATACTGAAGATACTGCTGAGTGTGCTGATTGCTGTCTTTGTCATAGTAAGTGCAGCGGCACTTCTGCTGGTTGGATTTCGTAGCAGTGCCTTGAAGGAGCAGAAAAAACAGGCTGCGATGGAAGCTTTGAAAAACAGACCTACAGCGGTACCGACGGCAGCTGTTTCTGCAACACCGACACCTTCCCCCAGACCAACGGCAACCCCAACGCCGATTCCGACCAGAATAGAGGCGTTTGATCCGAATGTTTTTTGGGATAACTGGTACAGCACAGATGGAACAGCATCTATCAATGTATACAATATCAGTCTGGACACAGTGTCTTTCAGTTTTTCACAGACAGATCGAAACCAGACACAGACCGTTACCGGAGATGTGACGGCAAAAGTAGCTGGAAATGCAGCAAAGTTCACGCTTTATGATTCTGTGGGAAATACTTCATACGGAAACATAATATTTGATGGTGGACAGTTGTATCTGAAGATTTCAACTACAGATCCGGTATCTGCGGTTTATCCTAGTGTAGACTGTATTATGAGACGGGATCAGATTCAGTTGATTCCGGATCCGACAGCAACACCGGTACCTTCGGAAGTGCCGGATCAGCAGGTAAATACTCAAACCGGGGAATACTTTTTCCCGGAAAGCAACAGCCGCTATCTGAGTGATGAAGAGATGTCTGTATATTCAGCAGAACAGCTGGAACTTGCCAAAAATGAAATCTATGCCCGTCATGGACGCATTTTTGTAACACAGAGGATTTCGGACTATTTTAACAGTACATCCTGGTATCAGGGAACCATAGATCCGGAAACTTTTGATGCTCAGCAGGATTCCATTTTCAATGAATATGAGATGGCAAATATTCAGAAACTCGATGAATGGCAGAGGATGAAAGAAGCACCCGGAAATTAAAAGATTAAGAAATCAAAAAACAGAGTTCTCTGCTGAGAGCTCTGTTTTTTGGCTTTAAGCTTGTTTTTTATCCAGGAGAAAGTTATAATAAAGACATTCAGAGGTCATTACTCTGTTTTTATATTCTGTTTCTGCAGCTGTTCTGCTGTAGATATCCCATATATGCAATAAAATAAAGTGATTTATGGTAAAGCGTTTTATCGGGGAGACGTTTTTCAGAAAGGAGAAGAATGTTTGCAGCCGTATTGTCAGCTGTGATCCTGGGAATGGAGGTTCATCCGGTTCAGGTAGAGGCAGATGTCAGCGACGGGCTCCCTTCCTTTACTATGGTAGGATTTCCTTCGGCGCAGGTAAAAGAAGCCCAGGATCGTGTAAGGACAGCCTTAAAAAATAATAAAATCTCACTGCCTCCAAAGAGGATCACGGTAAATTTTGCTCCTGCAGATATCAAAAAGCAGGGGGCGGGATTTGACATTCCAGTGGCGGCAGCAGTGCTTGCTGCTGCGGGGATTTTTGAACCGGAAAGATTAAAAGGCGTAATGATGGCAGGAGAACTAAGTTTAAATGGAGAAATCCATGCGATTCCAGGAATCCTTCCTATTGTGATACGTGCCAGAGAAGAAAAATGCCGTTTTTGCATCGTTCCGGCAGGAAATATGATGGAAGCCGGACTGGTGCCGGATATGAAGGTAATAGGAGTTCGAAACCTTCAGGAACTGATCTGTTTTTTGAAAGATCCGGACAGTTATAAAGAAATACCGCTGTTGCAGACCATAGAAGGTGAGGAAAAAGATCTTACAGATTTTCGTGACATCCGTGGGCAGGAATCCTTAAGAAGGGCAGTGGAGATCGCGGTCAGCGGGTTCCACAATATCTTGATGATCGGGCCTCCAGGAGCTGGTAAAACTATGGTGGCCAGGAGGATACCAGGCATTATGCCGCCGCTGACTTTTGAGGAAAGTCTGGAACTTACAAAAATCTACAGTATTGCAGGACTTCTGTCATCGTCTGATCCTCTGGTGCGTAGACGACCTTTCCGCAGTCCTCACCATACCAGCTCTGCTCAGGCAATGGCAGGAGGAGGGCAGAATCCCAGGCCGGGGGAGATCACGCTTGCACACAGAGGGGTTCTCTTTTTGGATGAGATGCCTGAATTTTCCAGAAGAAGCCTGGAAATTCTGAGACAGCCATTGGAAGATCGGGTGATCCGGATATCAAGAGTCAGCGGAACCTATATCTTTCCAGCAGATTTTATTCTTTGTGCTGCTATGAATCCATGCCCCTGTGGTTATTATCCGGATATGAATAAATGCAGGTGTACATCTGGACAGGTGACGGGCTATTTGAATAAACTGAGTCAGCCGCTTCTTGATCGCCTGGATCTTTGTGCAGATGCAGAGCAGGTGAGCTTTTCCAGTCTGAATGGAAAAGAAGGAGAATGTTCGGCTGTGATAAGGGAACGTGTAGAGAAGGTCCACAGGATTCAACAGGAACGCTATAAAAAAGAAAAAATCCACTTTAACGGAGAGCTTCAGGGAAAGAAAATAGAGAGTTACTGCAGAACAGACACACAGGCAAAGCTTTTGTTGGAGAAAGCATTTGATCAAATGGGTTTCAGTGCAAGAGCTTATCACAGGATACTGAAGGTGGCTCGAACAATCGCAGATATGGACGGTTCTGAACTGATCAGACGACAGCACGTAGGAGAAGCTTTGTCCTACAGGGCTTTTGAAAAGAAATATTGGCTATGATCCACAAAAAGATCATAAACAGAAGAAAGGAAGGGTATCTTATATGGAAAGAACACGGTCAGAAGAGAGCAGATGTATAGAAAAAAGTTCCCGGGAATATCCGGTGAAGCTAAAACCCTATAAGGGCATGCCGGAGAAACTATATATAAAAGGAAACCTTCCACAGCCGGACCGGCCTTCTGCATCTATTGTAGGTGCAAGATCCTGCAGTACCTACGGAAGGATCCAGGCTTTTCGATACGCCAGAACGCTTGCGCAGGCAGGCGTTCAGATTATAAGCGGAATGGCGGCAGGAATTGATTCAGAAGGGCACAAAGGTGCAATGGAAGGCGGGATGCCTACATGGGCAGTTCTTGGCAGTGGACCAGATATTTGTTATCCGGCAGGAAATAAAGAGCTTTACAGCAGGATCCTCAGAGAAAAAGGCGGGATCATCAGTGAATATCCGCCGGGAACCCTTCCGCGAAGCTATTATTTTCCTGCACGAAACAGAATCATAGCCGGCCTTTCTGATTTGATCCTGGTAGTAGAAGCCAAAGAAAAAAGCGGTTCTCTGATTACTGCGCAGTGTGGTTTGGAACAGGGAAAGCTAGTTTTTGCTTTGCCGGGACCGGTAAATGAGGAGCTGAGCCGAGGATGTCATCAATTGATTTATGATGGAGCAGGCATCGCCTATACCCCGGAAGTACTTTTACAGGAGCTGGGAATTAATTATGAAAATACAATAAAATCAGAAGGAAAAAGGAACTTAGGTCTTGCAAGTGATATGAATATGGTGTATAGTTGTCTCGATTTACGACCAAAATCCAGGGATATTTTGGCACAGGAAACCGGCTTTTCACCAGAAAAGACAGGAAGTATCCTGATGGAACTGAGCCTTCTGGGTCTGGTCAGAGAAATCAGCAGACATTACTATATAAAAATTCAGACTTAATTTCATGATAAATAGGAGAGGTAGCATGGCGAAATATCTGGTGATCGTAGAGTCACCTGCGAAAGTAAAGACAATTAAGAAATTCTTGGGGAGTAATTATGATGTTCAGGCATCGAATGGACATGTAAGAGATTTTCCAAAAAGTCAGTTTGGGATTGATGTAGAAAACGATTTTGAACCTAAATATATTACGATCCGTGGAAAAGGCGAACTTCTGGCAGGTCTTCGTAAAGCTGCAAAGAAAGCAGATAAGATCTTTCTTGCAACTGACCCTGACCGTGAGGGGGAGGCGATTTCCTGGCACTTGATGCAGGCGCTGAAGGAAGATCCAAAGAAAATGCGGAGAATTACTTTCAACGAGATCACCAAAACTGCAGTGAAAAATTCAATCAAGCAGCCAAGAGAACTGGATATGAATCTGGTAGATGCTCAGCAGGCAAGAAGAATGCTGGACCGTATGGTAGGTTACAGTATCAGCCCTCTTCTCTGGGCAAAGGTGAAGAGAGGATTAAGTGCGGGACGCGTGCAGTCAGTCGCTTTACGTATTATCTGTGATCGTGAGGAAGAGATCAATTCTTTCATTCCGGAGGAATACTGGAGTCTTGATGGGGAATTTAAGATCCAGGGAGAGAAGAAGCATCTTCAGGCGAAATTCTATGGAACAGATAAAAAGCTTCCTATCCATAACAAAGCTGAGGTTGATGAAATCCTTAAAAAACTGGAAAACGCAGAATATGAGATCAATGAAGTGAAAAAAGGAGAGCGAATTAAAAATGCGCCCCTTCCTTTTACGACCAGTACCCTTCAGCAGGAAGCAGCCAAGACCTTGAATTTTTCCACACAGAAAACAATGCGTCTGGCGCAGCAGCTTTATGAAGGTGTAGATATCAAGGGAAATGGAACGGTCGGTGTGATCACATATCTTCGTACAGATTCTACTCGTATTTCCCAGGAGGCAGACGAAGCGGCAAGAGCTTACATTGGAGAGCAGTTTGGAGATTCCTATGTGGCAGCAGGGGAAAAAACAGTGAAAAAAGAGCAGAAGATCCAGGATGCTCATGAAGCAATCCGTCCTACAGATATTTCACGTACTCCGGCAATGCTGAAAGAATCATTATCAAGAGATCAGTTCCGTCTGTATCAGCTTATCTGGAAAAGATTTACAGCCAGCAGAATGGCTGCCGCTCGTTATGAGACGACTTCTGTCAAAATCGGCGCGGGAGAGTATGTGTTTACCGTAGCTGCTTCCAAAGTGGTTTTTGACGGCTTTATGTCCGTTTATGTTCAGGATGAAGACAATAAAAAAGGAAATGTTTTAAGTCAGAGTCTGGAAAAAGGCATGAAGCTGGAACTTTTGGAACTGAAGCCGGAACAGCATTTTACACAGCCGCCTGCTCATTATACAGAGGCTTCTCTTGTAAAAGCACTGGAAGAACAGGGAATTGGAAGACCAAGTACCTATGCGCCGACGATTACTACGATCATCAGCCGCCGTTATGTTTCAAAAGAACAGAAAAATCTCTATATGACAGAGCTTGGTGAGGTCGTAAATAATATTATGAAACAGGCTTTTCCAAGTATTGTAGATGTTCACTTTACCGCTATGATGGAAGGTCTGCTTGACTGTGTGGAGGCAGGAACCGTTCAGTGGAAAACGGTTGTGAGAAACTTTTATCCGGATCTGAAAAAAGATGTAGATGCAGCAGAAAAAGAACTGGAAAAAGTAGATATCCAGGATGAAGTAACAGATGTTGTCTGTGACCTCTGCGGACGGAATATGGTCATCAAATATGGCCCTCATGGAAGATTTCTTGCCTGTCCGGGATTTCCGGACTGCAGGAACACGAAGCCTTATTATGAAAAGATTGGTGTTGCCTGTCCGAAATGCGGTAAAGATGTTGTTCTGAAAAAGACACAAAAAGGACGTAAGTATTATGGCTGTGAGGAAAATCCGGAATGTGATTTTATGTCCTGGCAGAAGCCTTCTGACAAAAAGTGCCCTGTATGCGGAAGCTACATGGTAGAAAAAGGAAACAAGATCGTATGCAGTCAGGAAACCTGCGGTTATGTGGAACAGAAGCCACAGAAAGAAAATTAAGAAGTTTCACAATATTTTGCAATTAAAAATATTTTCAGAATAGGCAGGCAAAATCGAAAAAACATAAAAATGTCTTGTAATTTTGAAAAAAAACGTGTAATATAAAAACAGCAGGAAAAATGAGCAGAAAATACGAGAGAAGAAAGAAAAGGAGGCCAGTATGAGCGTTCAGTTGTTAGACAGAACTAGGAAAATCAATAAACTTTTGCACAACAGCAGCTCCAGCAAAGTGGTATTCAATGATATTTGTCAGGTATTGATGGAGACACTGAGTTCCAATATACTGGTGCTGAGCAAAAAAGGAAAAGTGTTAGGCGTCAGTTTATGTCCGGGTGTAGAAGAAATTACGGAGCTGATCGAGGACAAGGTTGGCGGTCATGTGGACACTTTGCTGAATGAGAGATTTTTAGGCGTATTATCAACAAAGGAAAACGTGAACCTTCAGACTCTTGGTTTTGAGCATGTGGACAGCAGATGTCAGGGAATCATCAATCCTATTGACATTGCAGGAGAACGTCTGGGAACTGTATTTATGTACCGCAATGATAAGCCTTATGATATTGAGGATATCATTGTAAGTGAATATGGAACTACCGTTGTGGGTCTGGAAATGATGCGTGCCGTACACGAAGAGAATGCAGAAGAAGACAGAAAACAGCAGGTGGTCAAATCAGCGTTTAACACCTTATCTTTCTCAGAACTGGAAGCGATCATCCATATTTTTGATGAGCTGGATGGAGAAGAAGGTATCCTCGTAGCAAGCAAGATCGCGGATCGTGTTGGCATCACCAGATCTGTTATCGTAAATGCACTTCGTAAATTTGAAAGTGCAGGAGTGATCGAATCCCGTTCTTCCGGAATGAAAGGAACTTATATTAAAGTTCTGAATGAAGTGATCTTTGATGAACTGGAAGAGATCAAAGCACAGAGAAACAAAAAAGCATAAGATATAAATGAAACAGGAGCGGATGACCGCTTCTGTTTTTTGTTAGGAAAGCAGTAGATTCGTCCGCTTTTTTATTCTCCACAGACGATGCAGAGAACAGCCAAACAGAAATTTGATATATAAAAAATAAGAAGATAAGAAAACGAGAGAAAATAAAAGAAAATAAAAGATATAAAAAGAATATATTTTAATTTACAACCGTAAAAAGAGTTGCAGAAAACACCACAATTCAATAATATAAGGACAGTGATTAGCACTCGAGCGAAATGAGTGCTAGCAACGAGACAGGACTGATATTTAAAGGAGGAAATAGATCATGAAATTAGTTCCATTAGGTGACAGAGTTGTATTAAAACAGTTAGAAGCAGAAGAGACAACCAAATCCGGTATCGTACTTCCGGGTCAGGCACAGGAAAAACCACAGCAGGCTGAGGTAATTGCAGTAGGACCTGGCGGAATGGTAGACGGCAAAGAAGTAAGAATGGAAGTTGCAGCAGGCGATCAGGTTATCTATTCCAAATATGCAGGAACAGAAGTAAAACTTGACGGCGAAGAGTATATCATTGTAAAACAGAACGATATTTTAGCTGTAGTTAAATAAAACAGAGATTTCCTGACAGCATGGTAAATGATAAAATAATTTAGGAGGAATTTTCATCATGGCAAAAGAAATTAAATTTGGCGCAGAAGCAAGAGCTGCATTAGAGAGCGGCGTAAATCAGCTTGCAAATACAGTAAGAGTAACGCTCGGACCGAAAGGAAGAAACGTAGTACTTGATAAATCCTTTGGTGCTCCGCTTATCACAAACGACGGTGTTACTATTGCAAAAGAGATCGAGCTTGAGGATGGCTTTGAAAACATGGGAGCACAGCTTATCAAAGAAGTTGCTTCCAAGACAAACGATGTAGCAGGTGACGGTACTACAACAGCAACTGTTCTTGCACAGGCTATGGTTCATGAAGGAATGAAAAACCTGGCAGCAGGCGCGAACCCGATCATTCTTCGTAAGGGAATGAAAAAAGCAACAGATACAGCAGTAGCTGCAATCAAAGAAATGAGCCAGACCATCAGCGGCAAAAAACAGATCGCTAACGTAGCTGCAATCTCTGCAAGTGATGAGGAAGTTGGTCAGCTGGTAGCAGACGCTATGGAAAAAGTTTCCAAAGACGGTGTTATCACAGTGGAAGAGTCCAAGACCATGCATACAGAGCTTGACCTTGTAGAAGGTATGCAGTTTGACCGTGGATATATCTCCGCTTACATGTCTACAGATATGGAAAAAATGGAAGCAAATCTGGAAGATCCATACATCCTGATCACAGACAAAAAGATCAGCAACATCCAGGAAGTACTTCCGCTTCTGGAGCAGATTGTTCAGGCAGGCGCAAAACTTCTTATCATCGCTGAGGATGTAGAAGGTGAAGCACTGACTACTCTTATCGTAAACAAATTAAGAGGAACTTTCCAGGTTGCTGCTGTGAAGGCACCGGGATATGGTGACAGAAGAAAAGAAATGCTTCAGGATATCGCAATCCTTACAGGCGGTCAGGTAATTTCTGACGAGCTGGGACTTGATCTGAAAGAAGCTACTATGGATCAGCTTGGTCGTGCAAAATCTGTTAAGGTTGCAAAAGAAAATACCGTTATCGTTGACGGATGCGGTGACAAACAGGCAATTGCAGACCGTGTTGCTCAGATCCGTAAACAGATCGGTGAGACAACATCTGAGTTTGACAAAGAAAAATTACAGGAAAGACTTGCAAAAATGGCAGGCGGCGTAGCTGTTATCCGTGTAGGTGCAGCAACAGAGACAGAAATGAAAGAAGCAAAACTTCGTCTGGAAGATGCTCTTGCAGCTACAAGAGCAGCTGTAGAAGAAGGTATCATTGCAGGCGGCGGATCTGCTTATATCCATGCTTCCAAGAAGGTTGCAGAGCTTGCAGCTGGTCTGGAAGGTGATGAGAAGACAGGTGCAAACATTATCCTGAAAGCTCTGGAAGCTCCGTTATTCCACATTGCTGCAAACGCAGGACTGGAAGGCGCTGTGATCATCAATAAGGTAAGAGAATCTGAGGCTGGCGTGGGATTTGACGCTCTTAACGAGGAATATGTAAACATGGTAGAGTCCGGAATTCTGGATCCTGCAAAGGTTACAAGAAGCGCTCTTCAGAATGCTACAAGTGTTGCATCCACCTTACTGACAACAGAGTCTGTTGTAGCCAACATTAAGGAAGATACTCCTGCAATGCCGGCAGGAAATCCGGGAATGGGCATGATGTAATTAATATTTTATAAAAAAGGAATCGGCGTCATAGACGTTGATTCCTTTTTGTGTTAGAATAACTTTATTATCAAAAAACACGAGCGAAGTCTCGTAAGGAGTGTGAATTATGAGTGAACTGTACTCGGAATTCCTTGTAAAAAAGGAATCCACATTTAAGGATGCCATGATCAAATACGGGCTCATTGCTCTTACAGTAGTGGCTGTTGCAGCAGGACTTTTTGTCAGCCCTCTTATCTTTCTGGTGGCAATCGGCCTTGGCATCGCCTGTTATTTCATCATTCCGAAAACAGATCTGGAGTATGAATATCTGTTTGTGAATGGAGAACTGGACATTGATATGATCATGTCAAAATCCAAAAGAAAAAGAGTGAAATCTCTGAATATTACAGAGGCAGATCTGGTTGCCCCTCTTAATTCCCATCGTATGGACTATTATAATGGAAATCAGAAGATGAAGATTCTGGATTATTCTTCAGGAAATCCGGAGCATAAGAGATTTGCTGTAATCATCCGTGATGCGGGAGCTGCCTGTAAAGTGATCATTGAACCGGATGACACTATGGCAAATGCTATAAAAAATTCAGCACCCAGCAAAGTTTTTTTGGATTGACACCTTATTTGTTTTTTGCTACACTATGAAACAAACTTTAAAACATACATACAACGTACAAGGGAGGAAAAAATACAATGGGTACAATTATCGGTGAAGGCATTACATTTGACGATGTGCTGTTAGTTCCTGCGTATTCAAAGGTGATTCCGAACCAGGTAGATGTAACAACCTGGCTGACTAAAAAAGTGAAGCTGAACATTCCGCTTATGAGTGCGGGAATGGATACGGTTACCGAACATCGTATGGCGATCGCCATGGCAAGACAGGGCGGTATCGGTATTATTCATAAAAATATGTCTATCGAAGCACAGGCAGATGAAGTAGATAAGGTAAAACGTTCTGAGAATGGTGTTATCACAGACCCGTTTTATTTATCAGCAGAGCATACTCTGAAAGATGCCAATGATCTGATGGCAAAATTCCGTATTTCCGGTGTGCCGATCACAGAAGGAAGAAAACTGGTAGGTATTATTACGAACCGGGATCTGAAATTTGAGACAGATTTTTCCAAAAAGATCGGAGAATGTATGACCTCTGAGGGTCTGATCACTGCAAAAGAGGGCATCACTCTGGAAGAAGCAAAGAAGATCCTTGCAAAATCACGTAAAGAAAAATTACCCATTGTAGACGATGATTTTAACTTAAAAGGACTGATCACCATCAAGGATATTGAGAAACAGATCAAATATCCGATGGCGGCCAAGGATGAGCAGGGACGTCTTCTCTGCGGTGCGGCAGTTGGTATCACATCCAATGTCCTTGCCCGTGTAGACGCTCTGGTAAAAGCCAGCGTAGATGTGATTGTAGTGGATTCTGCGCATGGACATTCCGAGAATATCCTGAAGGCTGTACGCGAGATGAAAGAAGCGTATCCGGATCTTCAGGTTATTGCAGGAAACGTTGCTACAGGTGCTGCGACCAAGGCTCTGATCGAAGCCGGTGTAGATGCGGTAAAGGTTGGTATCGGACCTGGATCCATCTGTACAACCCGTGTGGTAGCAGGTATCGGTGTGCCGCAGATCACTGCAGTGATGGACTGCTATGAGGTGGCAAACCGTTATGGAATCCCGATCATTGCTGACGGCGGTATCAAATACTCCGGCGATGTCACAAAAGCAATCGCAGCTGGCGCCAATGTGTGCATGATGGGAAGTATGTTTGCCGGATGTGATGAGAGCCCGGGAACTTTCGAACTGTATCAGGGACGTAAATATAAGGTATACCGTGGAATGGGCTCTATTGCAGCTATGGAAAACGGAAGTAAGGATCGTTATTTCCAGGAAAATGCCAAAAAGCTTGTTCCGGAAGGTGTAGAAGGCCGTGTGGCATATAAGGGTCACGTAGAAGATACCGTTTACCAGCTGATCGGCGGACTTCGTGCAGGTATGGGATATTGTGGTGCAGATAACATTGAAACGCTGAAGACTACCGGCAAATTCGTTAAGATTTCTGCTGCATCCTTAAAAGAGTCTCATCCGCATGATATCCATATCACAAAAGAGGCTCCAAACTACAGCGTAGATGAATAAAAAGAGTTTTTCCTCTTGAAAAATAAAAAGAAGTATTATATATTAATAATAACGACTGCATGACTGGCGGAAAGCAGGATTTACCTGTGGGGAGTGCAGTAAGTGTTTAGCCGACCGCCTGGGCAGCCTGAGATACAGACTACCCAGGCGGTCTGTTTGCGTTTCAGAGCTAGGATGTTTATTACAAAAAGAGAATTTCTACCAAGAAAAAGGAGATCAGACGATGGAAATGATATCACTGGAAAATGAACTGAAAAACAATTCTTATCCGGGAAGAGGAATTATCCTGGGCCGCACCGCTGATGGAACAAAAGCAGTAGCAGCTTATTTTATCATGGGAAGAAGCGAGAACAGCAGAAATCGCGTATTTGTAACAGAAGGAGAGGGAATCCGCACACAGGCGTTTGACCCATCCAAGCTGACTGACCCAAGCCTGATCATTTATGCTCCGGTTCGTGTCCTTGGAAATAAAACAATTGTGACAAACGGAGACCAGACAGATACCATTTACGAAGGCATGGATAAACAGATGACCTTTGAACAGTCATTAAGATGCCGCGAATTTGAGCCGGACGGACCAAACTATACACCTCGTATTTCCGGTGTCATGCACATTGAAAATGGAAATTACAGCTATGCAATGTCTATTCTGAAAAGCAATAACGGAAATCCGGATGCATGTCTCCGTTATACCTATGCTTATGAAAAAGCAGCAGCAGGAGAAGGACGCTTTATCCATACTTATAAATGTGACGGAAATCCGCTTCCGAGCTTTGAAGGAGAGCCTAAGCTGGTAAGTATTCCGGACGATATGAAGGAATTTACAGACCTTCTGTGGAACAGCCTGAACGAAGAAAATAAGGTTTCCCTTTTTGTACGCTACATTGATATTGCTACCGGAGAATATGAAACTGCAATTGTAAATAAAAACAAATAAGGAGGATGCAGGCAATGAACGAATTACAGTTAAAATACGGATGTAACCCAAATCAGAAGCCGTCCAGGATCTTTATGAATGACGGAAGTGAGCTTCCGATTAAAGTGCTTTCCGGCAGACCGGGATATATCAATTTTCTGGATGCATTTAACGGATGGCAGCTGGTAAGAGACCTGAAAAAAGCAACCGGACTTGCAGCCGCTACTTCTTTTAAACATGTTTCTCCTGCAGGTGCTTCTGTAGGGCTTCCTCTCAGCGAAACACTTGCAAAGATCTACTGGGTAGATGATATGAACTGGAAAGAGTTTTCTCCGATTGCATGTGCGTATGCAAGAGCAAGAGGCGCTGACCGTATGTCTTCTTTTGGAGATTTTATCTCCCTTTCAGATGTATGTGATAAGGACACCGCTCTTCTGATCAAGAGAGAGGTTTCTGATGGTGTGATCGCGCCTGGCTATACAGAGGAGGCTCTGGAAATCCTGAAAGCCAAAAAGAAAGGCAATTATAATGTGATCCAGATCGATCCGGATTTTGTTCCGGCTCCGTTAGAGCATAAGGAAGTATTTGGTGTGACCTTCGAGCAGGGAAGACAGGAGCTTGAGATCAATGACGAACTGATCTCGAACATGGTGACAGAAAATAAAGCGCTTTCTGAGGAAGCGAAACGAGATATGAAGATTGCTCTGATCGTCCTGAAATATACACAGTCTAACTCTGTATGCTTTGTAAAGGACGGACAGGCCATTGGTGTAGGCGCCGGACAGCAGTCCCGTGTTCACTGTACCAGACTGGCTGGACAGAAGGCTGACAACTGGTTCCTCCGTCAGAGTCCGCAGGTTCTGAATCTTCCATTTAAAGAGGGAATCAGCCGTGCAGAGAGAGACAATGCTATTGACGTATACATTGGCGAGGAATACATGGATGTTCTTGCAGACGGTGCATGGGAACGGATTTTTACAGAGAAGCCGGAGGTGTTTACAAGAGAGGCAAAACGTGCATGGCTGGATCAGCTTACCGAGGTAACTCTGGGATCGGATGCGTTCTTCCCGTTCAGTGATAATATTGAAAGAGCCCATAAGAGTGGTGTGAAATATATTGCACAGCCGGGCGGATCTGTAAGAGATGAGGATGTGATCGCAACCTGTAATAAGTATGGAATGGCAATGGCATTTACGGGAATCAGACTGTTCCATCATTAAAAAAATATACAAAATCAATAAAAAAGTGAATATGAGTGAAAATAATTGGTAATAGTGCATAAATAACAGCAAAAAAATTGTGGACTTCATCAATAGACCAAAAATATTTTTTTATGCTAAAATATTTTTTAGCTGAATATAGCACTGCTAATTATGTATATGCTGGGGATTGGCCCAGTGTTTCTACCAACTACCGTAAAGAGTTGACTACATAATCTTGTGTGGTCGCTCTTTTTTTATTGTCTGAAAATTCTCATTTGAATCAAAAAGATTTAAAGGAAAGAGCAGCCTCCCTGAAAAAGCCGCGGCCGGGCTTTGTAATTGATCTGTCTGTGAACAGCAGAAGGATTCAAAAACACAAGGCAGCAGAAATTTTTTGAAAGAGAGGACTATGTAGTAATGGAAAAAAAGGATGGATTTTTTGAACGTTTTTTTGGGATTTCAAAAAATGGCTCTACGATGCGGATTGAGATACTGGCAGGTGTAACAACTTTTATCACGATTGCATATATTCTGATTTTAAATCCGCAGATTCTTGCAGACCCATATATGATCATGGGCGACGCAGCAATGGCAGAGAAAATCTCAAATGGTGTATTTATCGGAACATGTATCGGTGCTTTTATCGGAACGATTCTTTGTGCGCTGTATGCGAAGATTCCTTTTGCCCAGGCGCCCGGAATGGGACTGAATGCATTTTTTGCATACACGGTTGTACTGGGAATGGGCTATACTTATAACGAAGCCCTTGTTATTGTATTTATTTCCGGTATTTTCTTTATTGTTATAACAGCGGTAGGGCTGAGAGAAGCGATTATCCGGTCTATACCGGATGCGGTAAAGATGGCGATTATCCCGGGAATAGGCTTGTTTATCACCATCATCGGACTGAAAAATGCCGGACTTGTAGTAGGAAATCAGGCAACCCTGGTCAGCATGGTGGATTTTTCCCAGTGGAGAAGTGAAGACGGAAACGTAACCTTGATCTGTGGAGCTCTGGTTGCTCTGGTGGGACTGATTGTAATCGGTGTACTTCATTCCCGTAATGTAAAAGGTTCTATTTTATATGGTATCGCAGCGGCTACGATCGTAGGAATTCCTCTGGGAGTAACCAAGCTGTCTGCATTTGATATGAATATTGGTGCAAAATTCCATGATTTTGCAGAAGTATCTTTTTTGAAAATGGACTTTGGCGGAATGTTTTCCGGAAAAAATCCTGTAGATACGATTCTGACAGTCGTTATGCTGGTAATCAGCTTTTCACTTGTAAATATGTTTGACTCTATCGGAACTTTGATGGGCGCTGCGAAACAGTCCGGAATGACCAGTCTGGTCACAGCAGTTCTGTTTCTGGCATCTATTATCTTTGCTCCGATCGTAGGTATCGTACCGGGAGCGGCAACTGCACCGGCGCTGATTTTTGTGGGAATCCTGATGCTCAGCAATATCAAGGATATTGATTTCAGCGATATGACAATCGCCCTTCCTGCATTCTGTACAGTGGTATTTATGCCATTTACTTATTCTATCGCAAACGGTGTGGCTGTTGGACTGATCATGTATTGTCTGATTAAGCTTTTTACTGCAAAAGCATCAGACGTAAAGGTTCTGACCTGGATCATTTCCATCGTGTTTATTTTCAGGTATGCATTTATGACATTGGGATGATAACAGATTCCGTAATGAAAATTTTTGCCATGATACATATATAAAAAAACCAGAACAAAAACTGTTCTGGTCTTAAGAGCGATAGACGGGGCTCGAACCCGCGGTCTCGACCTTGGCAAGGTCGCGCGTTACCAACTACGCCACTATCGCATGTTCTGTTTTTTCTCTGAGGTGTTTCCCTCATCGACAAAACATATGATAGCATATAGAATTGTAGTTGTCAAATGTTTTTTTGAAATTTTTTAAAAAATTTATGAGTTTATGTATTTTTATCAGGGTCTGCTAAATAACAAAGGTATATCGAAGGTATCTTGTCCATTCTTTTCCGGCTTCTGTATAGTGAAATGGAAATCCGTGATTGCCGGGAGCATCAGGATAATCCTGAAATTCAAAGGCGGCAGCACAGCCGGGGCAGGAAATCTGATTTCCGGCAAGACGGAGCCCGCTTTCGATAAAACCTCCGGAATATACAACTACGCAGGGAGCATCCGAAGAAACAAAAAGCTTTTGGGCGTTGTCAGGGCTGGCAAAGACCAGTTGAGGAAGCTCGTTGTTTTTATTTAAAAGAAAGGCGTGATTATATCCACGGCTGACTGTAAGCTGGGGATGATCCGGAAAAGCCTTCATTTGCCGGGCCAGAGAAACAGGCTTACGAAAATCAAAAGGACTGTTTTCTACAGGAGCAATACCTTCAGGGATAAATTCATCATCATTATATATATAGGAATCTGCATGGATCTGAAGCAGATGGTCATAAACACTTTCTTCAAAATTCCCGGATAAATTAAAATAAGAATGATTGCTTATATTGAAATAAGTTGTTTTATCAGAGACCGCACGATATCTGACTGTAAGCTCATGGGCTTCATTTAACAGATAAGAAACAGAAAAAGTCCGATTCCCCGGAAAACCGTCACATCCGTCCGGAAGAGTACATTGAAAAAGCACTTCGGCACTGGTATCCTCTTCCCGGATGGAAACAAGAGTCCAGTTTATAAAGGAAACACTATGAATACCGCTATGCAGGCAATGCCTGTTCTTTTCATTTCTGGTAAGGGAATAGTTTTTTTCAGGCAAGGAAAGCGATCCTCCGGAGATTCTTCCGGCACAGGGACCAAGAGTAGCGCCTGCATACAGAGGGTTTCCGGTATAGTCAGAGTCAGAGGCAAATGAAAAAGCAATATTTTTAAATTTATCTGCGGAATCTGTATATCCGACGGAACGGACAGAAGCGCCGATGGAATTAAGCGTTACCTGAAAAGAATCTTTGCAGGTGAGAGATAAGAGAGTATATTGTGCAGACCGGTGCAAAAAAGTAATGTTCATGATAAATACTCCTTGTTTTTTCACTAAATATAACGTAATTTCAATTCAAAATCAAGGAAGAATGTGCAAAATGCTTAAGAACAGAAAACAAAAATTCCGAATTATGTAATAAATATTGGCGGTATTTCCGAAACACATAAGAAGACAGTCTGGTATTTGTGTATAATAACAAGTATGGAAGAAATAACTTGCGAGAAATCCGTAAATATGTATAAAATAGCAAGAATTTGAAACTCCATAGCAATTTAAGCTAATGAAAAAGAAAAAGAGGAAGGTTATAATCAATATCAGAGAAAAGCAAGGGAGGAAAGAGATATGAGCAGTGTATTGGAATTTAAAGGTATCTCCAAGTATTTCCCGGGTGTAAAGGCATTGGACAATATCTGCTTTAAAGCATATGGCGGTGAGGTCCTGGCATTTTTAGGTGAGAACGGAGCCGGAAAATCCACACTTTTGAAGGTGCTGAACGGTGATTATCAGCCTACAAAGGGAGAATACCTGCTGGACGGAGTCCAGAAACATTTCCATTCTCCTCATGAGGCAATTCAGGAAGGAATCAGCGTGATCTATCAGGAAAGACAGATCCTTCTGGAACTGAGTGTGGCAGAAAACATTTATCTGGGACGTATGCCGTCAAACAGGTTTGGCGTAATTGATACAGGCAAGGCGAATAAGATGGCTGCGGAGATCATCCGGGATTTTGGACTTCCGATCCAGCCGACCACCAAAGTAAAGGATCTGAGCATTGCCTACCAGCAGATGGTGGAGATCATGAAAGCATACAGCAGGGAAAACCTGAAAGTAATCTGCTTTGACGAGCCTACGGCAAGTCTCAGTGACGCGGAGATCGACTGTCTGTTTGAAGTGATCCAGAAGCTGAAAGAACAGGGAAAGATCATTATTTATGTATCCCATCGTATGAAGGAAATCCAGCAGATTGCAGACAAGGTGGCGATCTTTAAGGACGGACATTACATAGATACGGTAGTGACAAAAGAAGTGCCGGAGCAGCAGCTGATCAAAATGATGGTTGGCCGTGATCTGGGAGACATTTTTAATAACCTGGATCGCGAAAAGGAAATCGGAGATGTTCTTCTTGATGTCAGAAATGTTTCCTCTGATTATGTAAAAGAAGTGTCCTTTACTCTTCATAAAGGAGAGGTTCTGGGATTCTCCGGTCTGGTAGGTGCAGGCCGTACAGAAGTGATGCGGGCAATTATTGGCGCAGATAAAAGGAAGACAGGAGAGATATTCCTGGAGGGCAAAAAAATTGAAAACCGTTCTCCGAAGGAAGCCATGGACAATGGTATCGTCCTGGTTCCGGAGGACCGGAAAATGCAGGGAATCCTGAGCAATTTAAGTGTCAGCGGAAATATCAACATTGCACTGATGGATCAGAATGCCAACCGGTTAGGGATCATAGATCCTGAAAAGGAAAAGGAAGCGGTAGAAAAAGGAATCCGTGATTTTAAGGTCAAGACACCGTCTCCGGACAAAAAAATCGTAGAGCTTTCCGGCGGTAATCAGCAGAAGTGTATTGTTGCCCGGGGAATTGCCACCAATCCCAAGGTTCTGATACTGGATGAGCCTACCAAGGGTATTGACGTAGGCGCCAAGTCAGAATTCTATAATATGATCTGTGAATTTGCAAAACAGGGGCTGGGAGTCATTCTGATCTCCTCCGAGCTTCCGGAGGTCATCGGTCTTTCAGACAGGATCATTGTTATGAAATCCTTAAGGATTTCCGGTGAGGTAATGAGAGAAGAGGCGACAGAAGACCGGCTGCTGCAGCTTGGAATGATAGGGGAGGATACACATGAGTAACCAGAAAAATAAAAAAGAACATAAACTGTTAAATCTGATCGGCGGAGATAAACTGATCCTGCTGGGAGCAATTGTAGTGGTATTTGCATTATTTACCTGTCTGAACAGGAATTTCCTTACCTGGCAGAACATGGTGAATCTTCTTGTGGCAGCATCCCTGGTAGGAATCGTTGCCGTAGGTCATACATATCTGATCATTGCAGGACAGAACGACTTGTCCCCGGGCTCTCTGGCAGCCTTCAGCGGTACCCTGGCAGCCCTTCTTCTTTCCTTTGGGATGCCGGCGGGAGTTTCTATTGTGATCACTTTACTTGCAGGCGTTACAGTAGGACTTTTTAATGCCTGGATGGTAAATAAGATCAAACTGGAAGCCTTTATCGCTACATTGGTAACCCAGTCCGTGATCAGAGGTCTTGCCTATATCATCTGTGATGGAAAACCCATTGCCATCAGTAACAAAACCTTTATTGCTCTTGGAAAAGCAAGATTCCTGGGACTTCCTCTCACTGTATGGCTGATGATCCTGGCATTTGTGATCTTTGGATTTATTCTTGCAAGAACAAAATTCGGAAGAAGCGTATATGCCATTGGCGGCAGCTCAGAGGCAGCGCGTCTTGCCGGACTGAATCCACAGAGAATCATTACACTGTGCTTTATCCTGATCGGTGTTCTGACCTCCTTAGGCGGCATCATTTTTGCAGCCCGTATGAATTCCGGACAGCCGGCAGCCAATATCAACCTGGAGTTTGATGCCATTACTGCAGTTATTCTTGGCGGCGTTTCTTTTGCAGGCGGTGTGGGAAGTATGTTCGGTACGGTACTCGGAGTAATTCTGATTCAGGCATTCAATACTGGTCTTATTATGGTAAACGTGCCTACTTTCTGGCAGTATGTGGCAAGAGGAGCCCTTCTTCTGTTCGCTCTTACATCCGACTATATCCGTAAGCAGAGAAGAGAAAAAGAACTTCTGGAAGCAAGCATGAGAAATGTGAAATAAAAAATGGAACTCTTTCACACGAACTGTGTGATGGAAATAAAAATGAAAAAACGCAAGGAGGAACAAACATGAAACGAAAAATGGTGAGCGTGGCATTATGTGCAGCAATGACAGCAGGTGTTCTGGCAGGAGGTGCAGTGACTGTAAGCGCTGAGGATAAACTGGTGGTTTATGGTATCTATAAAGCCGGCGATCAGACATGGTTTATCGACGAGGGTGCAGCAGCTCAGAAGGCAGTCGAAGAAGCAGGCGGAGAATTTGTATATGTAGACGCAAAGATGAATCCGGAAGAATATCTGAAAGCGATTGACAATGCCATTGCAAACAAGGCTTCCGGTATCGTAACCTGTATCCCGGACCAGACAATGTCTCAGGCAGCGATTGACAAAGCAGAAGAAGCTGGAATCCCGATCGTAGCAGCAGATGATGCTCTTCAGGATGCAGAAGGAAATAAGCTTGCTCCATGGGTAGGAATCGACGCTTATAACATTGGCGCTGCAAACGGCGAATGGCTGGCAAACTATGCAAATGAAAATGAACTTGTAGGAAAAGAGGATGTAGGACTTCTTCTTATGACTATGGATACGGTTTCCAGCTGTGTTCCCCGTGCAGAGGGCGAACTTGATAAATTTACAGAGCTGTGCCCGGATTTCCCGGAAGCAAACGTATTTAAAGCAGACTATGACGGAACAACCGATAAAGGAAATACCGCTGCAGCAGCAGTTATCACAGCAAATCCACAGATCAAGACATGGCTGGTAACAGGCGCCAACGAAGAAGGATGTATTGGTGCGGCACGTGCGCTGGAGAGTGCAGGACTTGATGCAGACGCATGTGTAGTAGGCCTTGGCGCTTATATGGCAAAAGATGAGTGGAACAACAAAGGTGCAGACGGTACCTGTGTGAAAGCATCTGCATACTTCTCCGCAGATCAGGTTGGAGCAGGCTCTGTAGAAGTTCTTCTTGATATGATCGAAGGCAATGAGCCGGAGATGGAAACCGCAGTTGACGCAGTTGTTGTAACACCGGAAAACTACAAAGAAGAAATGGGAAGCTACGCGGAATAAAGAGACAGACCGCAGGGCAGATCATAAGAAATAAAGAAGGCTGTGCCGGGGGAATCTCCGGCACAGTTTTCTTTTTGACAAAACTGTGTTCCGAAATGTACAAATAATAAACCGATAAATACCGTTAAGAGAAAGTAATATTGTATTTCCAGTGCTAAAATCAATGTATAACAAGGAAAAGAAATACACTGAAAAAGAATCAGGCTAATAAAAAACAATTCCGAATTATGTTAAAATAGAAAAAAGAGAATAACATATCCGGAGGAGCATATGAACAGGATAAAAGAAAGTATTTTATCAATGGTTGTCAGTGATTCATTTGAGATCCGTACCAGAAATGCAGGGGTATTCCGGTTTCCGGCCGCCTATCGGTACGAAGCCCATGCACACTGTGAAATTGAGATCAATTATATAAACAGCGGATCCTGCATCATGGGAGTGGAAGGCGTTTTTGTTCCACTGAAGCGAGGTGACTGCATCATTGTATATGCAGGAGTAAAGCATTTGTTTATTGTGGAGGATAAAGAAAACTGCAGAATCACACAGCTGGAATTTGAAGTGGTTAATCTTCCTGAAAAAGCAAAGGAAATGTGCTTTTTTCGTATGGACAATCCCTATATCCGGCTTCGAGGGTGTGAGGATGTATGCGAATATATGGAAAGCCTTTGCAGGATCCGGCGGTATGAAAAAGATAATGCAAACAGAGAAATGCTGGTGCAGCTGGGATATTTTCAGCTTTTTATTGAACTTTCCGAAAAAATCGGCTGTGCTGACAGAGGATCTCAGAAAAAGGGGAAAATAGAGAAAATTGATAAAATCATTCAGTACATCAACGAGAACTGGAGAAACGATATCTGTATTGAAGAGATCGCTGAAAGATTTGAAATCAGTTCCCGTTACATCCGCAAATGTTTTCAGCAGGAAACAGGAATGAGCTGCCAGCAATACATCTGTACCCTGCGGCTTGGAAAGGCAAAGGAACTTTTGTGGTTTACATCCAAATCGGTTACAGAGATTGCCATGGATACAGGATTTGGCAGTTCACAGTATTTTTGCAGAGTATTTCAGAAGCATGAACATATGGCTCCTATGGAATACAGAAATTTATGGAAAAAACAGGAACCGAAAGGGCTTTCCAGGACAAAGCTCTGAACCTGAAAAAAAGAATCAGATCAAGGAGGAAAAGAAATGACAAACCGGGAGAATCTTCTGTCGCTGCTGCGCAGACAGGGCTATGAACATGTACCTGTAGAATTTGTACTCTGTCCACATTTACAGGAGCTGTGTAAAGAGAAGCTGGGAGCAGAGGATTATGAGGAATACTTTGGATTTCCATGGCGCAGAGTGGACGACCTGAAGCTTGCAGACCAGGATGTGGAGAAATTCAGGAAATTTTATGAAAGACCGCTGGCGGAAGGAGCGGATATTGATCTCTGGGGAGTAGGACATGAAAAATCACCCAACAGCATGCATATGACTTATATGCGCCATCCGATGGAAGATATGGAAACTCTGGAAGAAGTTATGGAATATCCCTTCCCGGATTTTGCACATGCAGACGGATCTCATCAGCCAGAGCAGGTGAAAAAAATCAAAGAGCAGGATCTTGTGGCTTTGGGCGATATGCAGATGACAATCTGGGAATGTGCCTGGTACATGAGAAGTATGGAAGAATTGTTCTGTGATATGGGTGACGAAAATGAGATCGCGGAATTCCTTTTTGATAAGGTAACAGAGCTGTCACTGATACGTGCAAAAGCCTACGCGAATGCAGGCGTGGACGTTCTGTTTCTGGGCGATGACATCGGAATGCAGCATACCATCATGATGAGCGAAGAACTGTACTGCCGGTGGATCAAGCCAAGACTGAAAAAAATCATTGATGAAGTAAAACGGATTAATCCGGAGATCATTATTTTTTATCATTCCTGCGGATTTATAGAGCCTATGATTCCTCATCTTATCGAAGCAGGTGTAGATGTGCTGAATCCGATTCAGAGTGAGTGTATGGATTTTGGGGAAATTTATCAGAAATACGGAGATAAAATCTCTTTCCACGGAACCATCGGAACACAGACAGTAATGCCGAAAGGCACACCGGAAGAAGTGAAAGAAGCTGTGTGGAAAAACCTGGATATTGCAGGGGAAAAAGGCGGGCTTTTTGTAGCGCCTACACATATGCTGGAACCGGAAGTGCCTCTTGAAAACATACTGGCCTATGTAGAAGCATGCCGGACATATCGCAGATCTTAAACAGTAATAGATAAAGGAGGAGCATCATGTCAATTTTAGAAGAAATATCCGAGTTTTTACAGAAAGGGAAAAGAAAAAATGTAAAGGCTCTGATCGAACAGGCACTGGAAGAGGGAATAGATCCCAAAATGATCCTGAAGGAAGGCCTGATGTCAGGAATGAGCATCATTGGCGGAAAATTTAAAAGAGAGGAAGTTTTTGTACCGGATGTCATGATGGCGGCCCGGGCTATGAATGTGGGTCTGAGTATTCTGGAACCAAAGCTGGTGGAAGCGGGAAATGAGCCGATTGGACGAGTGGTGATCGGTACTGTGCAGGGAGATCTTCACGATATCGGAAAGAACCTTACTGCCATGCTTTTAAAGGGAGCCGGTTTTGAAATTTATGATATGGGAGTTGACGTCAGCGCAGAGGCATTTCTGGAAAAAGCGGAAGAAGTCAATGCGGATATTATCGGACTGTCCGCTCTTTTATCCACAACGATGTTACAGATGAAAGAGGTCATTGATCTTCTGAAAGAAAAGAATCTTCGTGACAAGTATATTGTTATGATCGGAGGCGCGCCGATCACCAACGAATTTGCAGAAGAGATCGGTGCGGATTATTATACACCGGATGCAGCGTCAGCAGCAGAGGCGGCAAAAAAAGCAGTAGAGAGTAAATAATAGAGAAAATCCAGGTAATGGGGGCAATTATTATGAAGAGAAATATGAAGCAATGGGCTTATGACTATATTCATGCACCAAAAAAGAAGGCCATGCCGATACTTTCTTTCCCGGGTGTTCAGATCATTGGCCATACAGTAGACCAGCTGGTAAGAAGCGGAGAACTGCAGGCGCAATGTATGCAGGCTGTCTCGGAACGCTTTGACACAGGTGCGGCATTCAGCCTTATGGATCTGTCTGTGGAGGCAGAGGCTTTTGGCGCGCCGGTATGCTACAGCGAAGACGATGTACCTACGGTTCATGGGATCCTGATCCATGATGAAGAGGAAGCGGAAGCACTGAAGATTCCTGAAGTAGGGGCAGGAAGGACCGGAGAATGTGTGGAGGGAATCCGCAAAGCATGTGAACGAATCAGGAATAAACCAGTTCTTGCCGGAATCATCGGACCCTATTCTCTTGCGGGAAGACTTCTGGATATGTCAGAAATTATGCTTCTCTGTTTTGACGAACCGGAAATGGTAGAAATGATACTGGAAAAAGCAACTGCCTTTTTGATCCAGTATGCAAAGGCATTTAAAGAAGCGGGAGCCAATGGAATCTGTATGGCGGAACCGGCGGCGGGACTTCTGTCTCCCACACTGATGGATGAATTTTCTACTCCTTATGTACAGAAGGTAAGGGAAGCAGTGGAAGATGAAAACTTTATTTTTATGTATCACAATTGTGGAAATATTTCTCCTCTTCTGGATCGTATCCGGGCATTGGATATGCAGGCATACAGTATTGGAAATGCGGTTGATGTGGAAAAAGTTCTGAAAGTGATTCCGGAAGACCGTATAGTGATCGGCAACATCGATCCTGCAGGAACGATTCGCAGCGGCACGCCGGAAAAAATCAGGAAAGAGACGCTGGAGCTTTTAAATCGATGCGGAAAGTATCCGAACTTTGTGATCTCCAGCGGATGCGATATTCCTCCGGCTGCACCTCTTGAAAATATTCAGGCATTCTTTGACGCCGTAAAGGAATATTATACCAGATAAGAAAAAACCGATGGCTGAGACTCTTTTATAGTCTTTGCCGTCGGTTTTTTATGCTTAAAGAGAAGAATCTGAAAAAATGCTGGAACGGAACTGGCTGGGAGTCATATGCTCCCATTTTTTAAAGGTAGAGCAGAAACTGCTTTCACTGCTGAAACCGGAGGAAAAAGCGATATCCTTTATGGGGAGGTCCGGTGTGCGCAAAAGATATTTGGCGGAATTGATCCGTGTTGCAATGAGATACTGATATGGAGTATAGCCGGTTTCAGCGGAAAAGATCCGGGTAAAATGAAACAGGCTCATATTGGAATTAGCAGCCAGTGCCTCCATGGTCAGATGTTCGCTGAAATGCTTGCTGATGTAGATCAGAGAATTTTCAATTACCTCAGAATGGGAAAAGGTGGTTTTTGCCTGAGAACGGGAATTCAGGAGCGCATTGAGAATCTGGGTAATGCGGTCAGATACCATATACTCTTTAATGGGCATTGCTTTTTTGAAAAGGTCAACAAGTTTTTCCATATTGTGGATAACCGGAGACGGATTGGAGGGGGAAAAAACAATTCCCTGAACAGAGATCAGTTCATAGTAGGAACGGGCAAGAGGACCGTCAAAATGAAGCCAGAGGACATCCGAATCTTCATCAAAACGATATCCATGAGGCTGATAGCAGTCCAGAAGGATAAAATTTCCGGAAGAGACCCGAAGTTCTTCATTCTGATACTGGATCAGGCAGGAACCTTTGATCAGATACATAAGAAGAAAACTGTCGTAGCTGTTCCGCCAGAGAGAGTATCCGGCCTCGTATTCAAAATATCCAAGGGCTATGGGATAAAGATAAAGCCTGGAAGCCGTAGCGCTGGGCTGATAGAGATAATAGTGAGAGTGTTCTTTTACTTTCGCTTCTTTTGAACGCATGGTGATCACCTTTCTGCTTTTTATAAGATTATAGAGCAATTTTTTGAAACTTTTAAGCAAGTTAAATGAATGATTCACAGGAAAGAGACTGGTATAATTATAATATCAAAAACATAAAGTCAAAGCAATAAAAATGTATGGGAGGTAACCATGAACGAGGTAAAGGTTTGGGAAGAAGAGTTGATTCTTCCAACATATGAAATAGGAGAAGCAGAAAAAAATCCTATTTTTTCTGAAAAACGTGTTTATCAGGGAAGTTCGGGAAGAGTTTATCCGTATCCTGTTACAGAAAAGATCCGGGACGAAAAGATTGACAAAGCATGGAAGGCTGTGATCCTGGAGAATCAGTATATTCGTGTTACAATCCTGCCCCAGCTTGGAGGAAGGATTTTAAGAGCCTATGATAAAACAAATGATTATGATTTTGTATACTACAATCATGTGATCAAACCGGCTCTGGTGGGACTCACCGGACCCTGGATCTCCGGCGGTATTGAGTTCAACTGGCCGCAGCATCACAGACCGACTACATATCTCCCTGTAGATTATGCAGTTTCTGACCATGAGGACGGAAGCAAAACTGTTATGGTCAATGATGTGGATCAGATGTACGGAACAAAGGGAATTGCATCCTTTACGCTTTATCCGGACAAGGCCTATATTGAAATCCGCGGACAGCTTTACAACCGGACTCCGATGCCTCAGACTTTCCTCTGGTGGGCAAATCCGGCAGTTCCGGTAAATGACAACACACAGTCTGTATTTCCGCCGGATGTCCATGCTGTGATGGATCATGGCAAGAGAGACGTATCGAAATTCCCGATTGCCACCGGAGTTTATTATAAACATGACTACAGTGAAGGCGTAGATATTTCCAGATATAAAAATATCCCGGTGCCGACTTCCTACATGGCGGAAAAGTCAGAGTTTGATTTTGTGGGAGGCTATGACTACGGGAAAGAAGCAGGTATTCTTCATGTGGCGGATCATCATATCTCTCCGGGCAAAAAACAGTGGACCTGGGGCTGCGGTGATTTTGGAAAAGCATGGGACCGCAATCTTACAGATGAGGACGGTCCGTACATAGAACTGATGACTGGCGTTTATACAGATAACCAGCCTGACTTTACCTGGCTGAAGCCTTTTGAGGAAAAAACCTTTAAGCAGTATTTTATGCCTTACAAAAAGGTTGGCTATGTAAAGAATGCCTCCATCGACGCTATGGTAAACATGGAAATTGAGGATGGAAAAGTATCTGTCTGTGTATATACCACAGGAGAAGAAAAAGACGTAAGTGTCTATCTGGAAAAATCAGGAGAGAAGGTTTTCTGCGATACAACAGATATTTCACCGGTAAAAATTTATGAAAAAGAAATTCCGGTTTCCGCAGAAAAGAAAACAGATCTGACAGTTCGTGTTGTGAATGCACAGGGAAAAGAACTTGTCAGCTTCACACCTCTGGAAGAAAAAATCCCGGAACTTCCAAAACCGGCAGAAGCAGCAAAGGATCCGGAAGAAATCCTTACCTGCGAAGAATTATATCTGACAGGACAGCATATTGAACAGTATCGTCATGCTACCTATCTTCCGGATCCATATTATCTGGAAGGTCTGAAAAGAGATGAGGGAGATATCCGTCTGAATACTGCTTATGGAATGCTTCTTTTCAGAAGGGGACAGCTGAAAGAAAGCGAAAAATATTTCCGCAGGGCATTAAAGAGAATGACCTGGAAAAACCCGAATCCATATAACAGTGAAGCGTATTATGATCTGGGTCTGACTCTCTTTTATCAGGAACGATATGACGAGGCATACGATGCATTCTTTAAAGCAACCTGGACAAACGAGCAGCAGGAAATGTCCTTCTATTTCCTGGCGGCGATCGCATCCATAAAAAAAGAATACAGACTTGCTCTCGAGCTGATTGAAAAAGGACTGGTGAAAAACAGTCATAACATTAAGGCAAGAGGGCTGAAAGCGGCTATCCTCAGAAAACTGGGAGAAACAGAAAAAGCAGAGAAATGGATTGCAGAAAGCCTGCAGATCGACTGCTTTGACTATGTGTCTTCTTACGAAGAAATTCTTCTGGCAGATCCTGATGAGAAGGAAAACAAAAAAGAATATCTGAAAGCGCAAATGAGAAACTTCCATCAGAACTTTATCCAGGCAGCCATCGATTATATGGAAGGCGGATTTTATCAGGAGGCGCTGGAAATACTGAATATCTGTGACGCACAGTGGCCGATGCTTTATTACTATCGCGGCGCTGCCCTTAAAAAGATGGGAGATATCGAGGCTGCAGAAGAGATGTTCTGTCTTGCAGACAAAGCAGACCCCTATTGCTGCTTCCCGAATCGACTGGAGGATATCCATGTACTGCAAATGGCGGCAGAAGTAACTCCGCAGTGTCCGAAAGCTTATTACTATCTCGGAAATATCTGGTATGACAAGCGTCAGTATCAGGAAGCACAGGAAAACTGGGAAAAGGCTGCCGGGCTTGATCCGGAATACCCGACCACTCTCCGTAATCTTGCTCTTGTATATTACAATAAAGTCAATGATCCCAGCCGTGCCCGCCTTGTTCTGGAAAAAGCGTTTGCACTGGATCCTTCCGATGCAAGAGTATTCCTGGAGCTTGATCAGCTGTATAAGAAATTAAAAATGTCTGCAGAGGACAGACTTGCTTTTTATGAGAAACATAAGGAAACCTTTGTAAAGAGAGACGATCTGTTTATTGAATATATCACTCTCAAAAACTTTACAGGTGAATACGAAACCGCCTATGAGCTTCTGATGGGAAGAAAATTCCATCCATGGGAAGGCGGGGAAGGAAAGGCAACGACCCAGTATACCACTGCACTGGTAGGAATGGCAAAAAAAGCCCTTGCAGAAGAAAAGTATGAAACTTCAGAAGAACTTCTGGAAAAGGCACTGGTTTATCCGGAAAATCTTGGAGAAGGAAAACTGGAGGGAACCAAGGACAACCATATCAACTACTATCTCGCGCTGGTAAAAGAAGCTCTTGGAAAGAAAGAATGTGCAGAACAGCTTCTGGAGCAGGCTGTAGTGGGCACAGACGAGCCTGCAGGAATGATGTTTTATTATGATCAGCCGGCAGATATGATCATGTATCAGGGATTTGCGCTGGAGAAGCTTCAAAAGAGTACTCCGTCCAAATCCAGATTCCAGAAACTGATCAGCTATGGAGAAGCACATATTTACGATGAAGTAAAAATGGATTATTTTGCAGTTTCCTATCCGGATCTCCAGATTTTTGAAGAAGATCTTACCAAAAAGAACAAGGCGCACTGCTATTATCTGATGGGTCTTGGAAATCTGGGACTGAAAAATATGGAAAAAGCAGCTTACTATTTTGGGGAAACTTTAAAATTGGATCCTCATCACCTGAATGCAAGAATTTATTTAAGAGATGCGAAAGAAAGACTTTTATAAGCCTGTACAGCAGGAAAGGGAAAACCCATGGCGGTTTTCCCTTTTCTGATGTACAAAGAGTTTATGGATGATAATATCTTAATACATGTTCCGGATATTTCTGATCTCCATAGTCCCAGGGCCCGGCAGTGGCATACAGCGGATTATCTTCTGACCGTGGTGTATTTCCGCTTGCCATCTGCGCGAAAGCTTCCGAAGATGCTTCCGACCAGGTGGAAATCCCGTTCTTTTCCAGATAAGAGAAATACGCGTCTGCACCAAAATTGTAGCCCTGAAGGGCAAGGCGGATCCCTGGCATATCTGTTGGACCGGTGACGCCTGCTTTGTCCATGGCATATTTTAATTCCTGTATTCCACATGCAATGGAATAGTCTGTATCCTGTATTCCATTGGGAACCTGCGGATATTTTTTGTTATAGGCGCCTTCAGAGGACTGAAGGACATCCGGACCCCGGCCGGAGCTTTCCTGCATCATAAGGGCAAGAATCAGATCTGTGTATTCGGACATCTCATACTGGGCAGAAACGCTTTCTACATGGGAACGATAAGATTCACAGGCAGAATTAATGGAAAACTGTTCCGGATGCCTCTGGCGGATAAAAAAGCTTATAATAAAAATTCCAGTCAGAAAAAAAGCGCCCAATACGACAAGGAGAAGCTTCTGACGCCGCACCTGTTTCTGACGGAGACGTTTCCGGCGGAGAGCCAGTCTTTCCTTCCTGGAAAGGCTGTCTGTTTGTATTTTTGAGGGGATTGTCTTTTGTGTATTCATAAATCCATTGTACAGGGAAAGGCGTTTTTTGAAAAGGGAAGAATGATAAAAAAATCTAAAATAAAATCTAAAAAAACAGTGAACTGTCTGCAGAAAATTGAAAAAGTGTTTTTCATATGTTATGATTTTATGGAAATGTGACGATCAGCATGAAAGAGGTGCATTTATATGAAAAAAATTTTCTGTCCCATATGTTTGGCTGCGACTCTTGTGCTGCAGGGGATTCCGGTGTACGCAGGAGTGACAGATTATCAGACGGTAACAGAGACAGATGGAAAAACCGTACAGATTTTTTCTACAGATGATGGAAGCGGCAATACAGTAAAGGTAGCTGCCTGCAGTGATCGTTTATATGTAACGGCAAAGACTGCGGTGATACGTGCAACCCCCGGCGAAAACGGAACGGAGCTGGCTCAGGCAGGTCTGGGAGAAGAAGTTGTGAGAAGCGCAGTCTGTGACAACAACTGGAGCAAAATCTCTTTGGAACGAGACGGCAATAAAGTGAATGGCTACATACAGAACCAGATGCTCAGCGACGATATCCAGATCCAACCCATAGAGGACCAGGCAGAAGTCAGGACTGACTGCAGTATTCTGGATTATCCGGGGCGTAAGGACGGTGAAGTGGTAGGAGAGGTTCTGGAACTGGATGAGGTGAAGCGTACCGGAACTGTCAATGAGGTATGGAGCCGTATCGTCTATCAGGATGAAAGCGGAGAAGAACAGACCGGGTACATTCCTACCAGTGTACTGGATCTTCCGGAATCCGTACAGACGGCAGACGCCAGTATTGATAAAGAACTGAATGCAGGCACGCTTCATAAAAGCAGCGGAGAGGGCGTTTTTGCAGAGGCGATAGAGGCGGGGACTACTGTAAATGAGGAAAATGGTGTTCTTGTGGGAACTCCGGTTGCGGCTTCCTCTGATGCAAATCTCAAACCGCTGGGAAAATTCCGGATCACCCACTACTGTCCGTGCAGTATCTGCTGCGGCCCCTGGGCAAACGGTATCACATCTACCGGTGTGACTGCAACGACCAATCATACCATTGCAGTGGATCCGTCCCAGATTCCCTATGGCAGCCAGGTGGTGATCAACGGTCAGGTTTATGTGGCAGAAGACTGCGGAGGCGCCATTAAGACCAACTGCATTGATATTTATGTGGCAACGCATGAAGAGGGAGAGTCCAAGGGCGTTTATTACACGGATGTTTATCTGATCCAGTAAAAAAAGAACCGTCAGCAGGGAACAGGCTGTATGTTTACAGCGGCTGGCGGTCCTTTTTTTGTTATTTTTTATGCATTTTTCAAAGCTTTTTCAAGATCTGCCAGGATATCGTCAATGTGCTCGATTCCTACAGAAAGACGGATCATTCCCGGAGAAACGCCTGCTTCTCTCAGCTGTTCGTCATTCATCTGGCGGTGTGTATGGCTTGCCGGATGAAGAACCATAGTTTTGGATGCAGCCACATGCGTGCAGATATTAGCCATTTCCAGGCTGTCCATGAAACGTACAGCCGCCTCGCGTCCACCCTCTAGTTCAAAGGAAATAACGCCGCAGGAGCCGTTAGGAAGATATTTTTCTGCAAGTGCATGATATTTATCTCCCGGAAGTCCCGGGAAGATCACTCTGGAAACTTTTTCGTGGGAAGCAAGGAATTCTGCTGTTTTCTGTGCGTTGAAACAGTGACGCTCCATACGCAGAGGAAGGGTTTCCAGTCCGATATTCAGCAGGAAGCAGTTATTCGGGGACGGGATAGAACCAAGATCCCTCATCAGCTGAGAGGTTGCCTTGGTGATGTAGGCTTTTTTGCCAAACTGTTTGGTGTATACCACTCCGTGATAGGATTCATCCGGTTCTGTCAGACCATGGTACTTGTGTCCGTATGCCTCCCAGTCGAAATTGCCGCTGTCAATGATGGCGCCGCCTACCTGCAGACCGTGTCCATCCATATATTTAGTTGTGGAATGGGTGACAATATCAGCGCCCCATTCAAATGGACGGCAGTTGACAGGAGTGGCAAAGGTGTTGTCTACGATCAGCGGTACTCCGTGTTCATGGGCAACCTTTGCATATTTTTCGATATCCAGAACAACCAGTGCCGGATTGGCGATGGTCTCTGCAAAAAGTGCCTTGGTATTGGGGCGGAAAGCAGCTGCAATTTCTTCAGCAGAAGAATCGGTATCCACAAAAGTACATTCGATTCCAAGCTTTTTAAAGGTGACTGCAAGAAGATTGAAGGTTCCGCCATAGATTGTGGAAGCCGCAACGATATGATCTCCGGCTTCACAGATATTAAAGACAGCGTAGAAATTGGCAGCCTGTCCGGAAGAGGTAAGAAGTGCGGCAACACCGCCTTCAAGCTCTGCAATCTTGGCTGCTACGGCATCGTTGGTGGGATTCTGAAGACGGGTATAAAAATATCCTTCCGCTTTCAGATCAAAAAGCTGTCCCATTTCATCGGTGGTATCGTATTTAAACGTGGTGCTCTGATAGATAGGGAGCGCGCACGGTTCTCCTTTGGCAGGAGTATAGCCTGCGTGGAGGCATTTGGTTTCCAGTCTGTAATCGCTCATGATTTTGTCCTTTCTGTATGCTGGATTCTGTTCAGGAGCAGTGATGTACTGCTGTGAACAGGTGAAGAATCAATATGGACATATCATAGCACAAAAAAAGAGTTCTTACAATTATCTCAGCATAAAAAAACAGAAGAAAGAATACTTAATATGAGTCATTGTAAAATGGTGACAAATCAGGTACAGTAATAACAGGAGAAACGAAAACAATGGAAACAGGGAGACTGTCAGGTGAGCAGGATGAAGAAAAAAGACAGGAAGTCAGAAGAAAAATGGAAAAGGATGATCGGCATCGGAGCTGTTTCTGTGATTATGATGCTTGTGATTTTTATTGCATTTACCATTAATTTTAATAAGATATATGGCCTGCTGCTGGAAAAAGACATGGAGCAGGTAAGATCCACCTCCGGTTTTGTTACGAAACTGATCAGTACGGAGATTGAAAACCTGCAGGCAGCATTAGATTCCAGTCAGCGTTTATTTCTCCAGACGGATGATGTTCAGGATGAAAAGTCTGTGGGCTATCTGAATGATATCCAAAAGAAATTTGGGTTTGAAAAAGTGGGAATATCCGATCTGGAAGGAAACAGTCTGGACAATACGGGAAAAAGAGAAAAACTGAATGATGACAAAATGTTCAGAGAAATCCGGAACAAACAGAAATATATTTCAAATGTGATGAATGTTTCTGATATCATGCTTTTAGCTGTTCCGTTTTACCGGGACAATAGAGTGGAAGGCGTGATCTGGGGACATGCTTCGATCTCCAGAATTATGGTAGTAAAGCATACAAATGATATTCCTTTTGAAATCAATTTTTCAGATAATACATTGACGATATACAGAAATACAGGCGCAGAAGAAATCCTGGTCCGGGAAATTGATTATTATACGCCGGAAAATATGCTTGCCCGTGGATGGATTGCTTCCGGAGAATATCCGACATACAAAGAGATATTTGCTCATCTGACTACAGGGCAGAAAACGGAACCGGTCGTTTTTAAATTTAAAATAAATGGGAAGTGGGATTACCATAAGATCCACATCAAAACAGTCAGTCAGGAAAGAGTGATCGGTTTTCTGGAAGATTATAATGAGCAGATGGTACAGGAACAGAGGATGGAGGAAATCCGCGTAAAAAGTCAGACAGATTCTCTTACCGGACTGTATAACAGAGAATACTTTGTAAGGGAGTGCGTCAGATGTATAAAAGATGGGAAGCATCCAGCCGATGGAAAAGTATCGGCATTGTTTCTGCTGGATCTGGATCATTTCAAGCTGGCAAATGATACGCTTGGACATATGACAGGGGATCAGATATTGAAAGAGTGTGGACGAAAGCTCAGAGCTGTGATCCGGGAGACAGACCTGGCCGGAAGACTGGGCGGAGATGAATTTGTATTGTTCATCAAAAATGTAAAGGATGTGTCTTCCGTTCATATTTGTGCTGAAAAAATCAACCGCGTCCTCAGATGCACCTATGGCACAGGAACGAGAAACGTTGCCATAAGTGCATCTATGGGAGTTGCGGTATGGACAGAGGAATCCTCTTTTGAGGAACTGTATCAGCTGGCAGATAAAGCCCTCTATATGGCAAAGGATAAAGGAAGGGACCAGTATCAGATTCTTTCCCAAAAAACTGCTAATCTGAGTCAGAAAGAATAAATTTCCGAATATTTTTTATTAAAGTAATCCAGAAGCGGTCTGGCAGAAATTTCTTTGCCGCAGAGGCGCTGGATGACCTCACGGGAAGTATAAAGACTGCCGTTCTGATGGATATTGGTGTTCAGCCATTTGGTGATCTTCATGATCTCGCCTTTTGACATGATCTCCTCAATACTTTCAAGTTCCTTTTCCATTGCCTCCAGAAACATACCGTCATAGACAGACCCAAGAAGATAGGAGGGGAAATAGCCAAAGGAACCGTCAGACCAGTGGGTGTCCTGAAGAACACCTTCTGCATCAGTGGCAGGACGGATGCCGAGCAGTTCTTCCATCTTGTCATTCCACAGTGCAGGAAGTTCTTCTGTTGTCACCTCATCGTTAAAAATGGCGCGTTCAATTTCATAACGCAAAATAATATGAAGACAATAGGTGACTTCGTCTGCATCAATACGGATCATACTTGGCTCCACATGGTTAATGGCTTTTAAGAAGGTATCAAAAGGTACTTCCTGGAAATGAGGAAGAAGCTCGCCAAGCTTTGTATAAATGGGAGACCAGAAACCCGGGTTTCTTCCAAGGATATTTTCGTAAAATCTGGACTGACTTTCATGAAGTCCCATCATATTTACCTGCATAACAGAGGTGTGCGCATAGGAAGAATCGATATTCTGATCAAAAATGGCATGTCCTCCTTCATGGATGGCACTGAAGATGGCTGCCAGAGGATCTTCTTCTCTGAAATGATTGGTGATACGGATATCTCCGGAACCAATTTCGGAGGTAAATGGATGCTCACTTTCTGCTGTGGTACCTTTTGTAAAGTCAAAACCCATATAGGAAAGCAGCATATCCTGCAGTTTTTTCTGACCGGAAATCGGATAGATACCTTTCAGGGCAGAAAGATCCGGCTGTTCTGCTTCACGGATTTTTTTCAGAAGAGGGCGGAGTCCTTCTTTTAATTCCTCAAATACACGGTCAATTGTCTGGCTGTCCATGCCTTCTTCAAACATGTCCAGAAGAACTTCATAGGGTTTCTGATCCGGCTCCATATAACGGACATACTGCTTGGTCATCTGGATAATCTTATCCAGATAAGGAGCATAAACAGAAAAATCACTTGCTTTTTTTGCTGTTTCCCAGGCTCTCTGGGAGCGGGCCTTCAGAGTTACATACTCTGTATAAAAATCCTCCGGGACACGGCAGAAGCGTTCATAATCCCGAAGCTCCCGTCTGACTGTGACCTTTATGGCAGGTTCCAGTGTATTATAATTTTCCGGGGCAGAAAGTTCTTTTAAAAGGCTGCCGTATTCTTCTGAAGTGGAAAGGCGGAAGGCTTCCGTAGAGAAAAATCCGATGGCCTCTGCTTTGGAGTTCACTCCTTTTTCCGGAGTCATAGTGGCCAGATCCCAGTAGAGAAGGTTTTCTATGGTCTGGTACTGTTCGATCTTTTTCATGTGATCTTTTAATCTTGCGACTGAGTTGTTCATTTTAGATTCTCCTGTTTCTGTATATATTTTTGTAACAGAGTGTGAGTTTATGGTATCATAAAACAGAAAAAGAAAAAAGGTATATATTTATGGCATATGTCAAAAAAAGTTATTGACATATGCCATATTTGTTTTATAATAAGATTAAATGACATATGTCAGAAAAAGGAGGTGTGGAGATGCCAAGACCTACAAAATGCAGGAAGGTATGCAGACTTCCGGGAACCCTATCCTTTGTTCCCGGGGAATCCGGTGAAGATGCCGGAGGTGTGATCCTGACGGTGGATGAATATGAAACCATCCGTCTGATAGACAGGGAGGGATTTTCCCAGGAAGAATGCGGAGAGTATATGCAGGTGGCACGAACTACGGTCCAGCAGATCTACACATGTGCCAGAAAAAAAATCGCCACAGCAATAGTAGACGGACTCCCCATACGGATCCAGGGCGGCAATTATCAGATCTGTGAAGGCGGAAGAAACTATTTCAGATGCGGCGGATGCAAAAAAAGGTATTTCGAAAATAAGGAACAAGGAGGAAAAAACAATGAGAGTGATTTTACCGGTAGATGAAGAGAAAGATGTGATCTGCGTGACATTTGGAAGAGCACCTTATTTCGCGGTTCATGATACCGAAACCGGAACAACGGAAATAAAGAACAATCCTGCATCCCAGGTTCAGGGAGGAGCCGGACTTAAGGCTGCCCAGTTTGTCCTGGACTGCCAGGCAGAGGCGCTGATCACACCACGCTGCGGTACAAACTCTGCAGAAGTTCTTCAGGCTGCAGATGTCAAAATCTACAAATCAGAAGGAATGGGAGTCAGCCAGAATATTGAGGCTTTTAAAGAAGGAAAATTATCTGTCTTAACTCATTTCCATGGAGGTTATCAGGGAATAAGATGAAAATTGCAGTTTTAAGCGGAAAAGGCGGAGCCGGAAAAACACTGACAGCAGTGAATCTTGCTGCGGCTGCCGGACAGGCAGTTTATATTGACTGTGATGTGGAGGAACCAAACGGCCGTCTGTTTCTGAAACCGCAGGATGTGAGCGCAACAGAAGTGACCACTGCCCTTCCGGAGTTTGACCCGGAGAAGTGCACCGGCTGCCGCACCTGTGTGGATTTCTGCCGGTTTCATGCTCTGGTCTATATCAAAGACAAGCCTAAGGTGTTTGCGGAAGTCTGTCATTCCTGTGGAGGCTGTTCTCTTGTATGTCCCGATCAGGCAGTGACAGAAAGGGAAAAGGTCATTGGCAGGGTAGAAACCGGTCATCACGGGGAGACCCGGGTGGTTACAGGAATCCTGAATCTGGGAGAGGCTTCTGGTGTGCCTGTGATTCAGGAAGCCCTGAAGGAAGCGGAGGGACAGAATGTTCCTGTTCTGATCGACTGCCCTCCGGGAAGCGCCTGCCCTGTGGTGGAAAGTATTTCAGATGCAGATTTCTGTATCCTGGTGGCGGAACCGACTGCTTTTGGGTTCCATAATTTCTGTATGGTCCATGAATTGGCTGCGCTTCTTGGGAAGCCCTGCGGTGTTGTGATCAATAAGTGGGAAGGGCTGTATGAGCCTCTGGAAGAATACTGTAAGGAGAAGAAACTTCCAATCCTTCTCAGAATCCCTTATGAAGAAAGAATTGCAGAAATTGTTTCTTCCGGAAAGATTCTTGTAGAAGAAGTTCCGGAATACAGAAAAATCTTTCAGGAGCTTCTGAAAAAAACAGGAGGTGGACAGGCATGAAACGTCTTCTGGTATTAAGCGGAAAGGGCGGAACCGGAAAAACGACGGTGTCCTCTTCCTTTATTGAATTTGCACAGGCAAGGGCTATTGCGGATTGTGATGTGGATGCGCCCAATCTTCATCTTATCACAAAAATGGAAGTTCAGCCGGAAGTATCTGATTTTTTGGGGGCAGAAAAAGCAGAGATCGATCCGGAAAAATGTGTTGGCTGCGGACAGTGTGCAGAGCACTGCAGGTTTGGTGCAGTCAAAAGCTGCGGAGAGGTTTATCAGATCCTGGATTACGCCTGTGAGGGCTGCGGTATCTGTGAATATGTATGTCCCCGGTCTGCAGTTACCATGAAAGAGGATGTGGCAGGCAGACAGGAACTTTATAAAGGGGAAACTGTTTTTTCCACTGCTGCATTAAAAATGGGACGGGGAAACTCAGGTAAGCTGGTAACAGCGGTAAAGCTTGCCATGCTGAAAGCAGCGCCGGAGACGGATCTTGCGGTGATCGATGGTTCTCCTGGTATTGGCTGCCCGGTAATCGCTTCCATGAGCGGGATGGATCTGGTCCTGATCGTTGCGGAACCATCGGTTTCCGGAAAAAATGATCTGGAGAGACTGATAAAAACAGCAGAGTCCTTCCAGATGAAAATGGGAGTATGTGTAAACAAATGGGACACCAGTCCGGAAAAAACAAAAGAAATTGAGGAATGGTGCGATGAACAGGGAATTCCTTTTATGGGCAGGATTCCCTATGATAAAGAAGTGTCGAAGGCGGTTAATGCAGGCAAAAGCGTTGCGGCCGTTGACTGTCCGGCGCGTACTGCATTATTGCAGATTTATAAAAATGTCAGAAATGAATTAAAAATATAATAAACAAAAAGGAGATAATAGTTATGAAAATTGTAGTTGCTGCTATGGGAAAAGAAGTTGCAGGTCATTTTGGTCATTGTGAGAATTTTATTTTCTTCGACACAGAAGGAGATAAGATTGTCGCAGAAAACAGTGTTCCGAATCCGGGACATCGCCCGGGATTCCTTCCGAACTTCCTGGCTGACCACGGTGCGGAAGTGATCATTTCCGGCGGAATGGGCGGCGGAGCTGTAGATATTTTTAATGAGCGCGGCGTAGAAGTGATCGTAGGCGCTCAGGGAGATGCGGCTGCAGCAGTAGAAGCTTACTTAAAAGGAGGACTGATCTCTACCGGTTCTATCTGCCATGAGCATGAACATGCCCATGAGTGCGGCGAGCACTAAACATATTTTCAGAAAAAGTTTCTGAAATAAAGAAAGCCTGACGGTATTCATTCACTGTTGTGAAACCGTCAGGCTTTTTTGTACGGGAACGATGAGATACCTCTGTATCAGCGGGCCATAAGATATATTTTTTCCATATCCTTCATATTCAGCTGTTTAAACACACCAATGGTTCTGGTATCCTCAAAGCTGCACTTAAAGGCCAGCTCATGGATCTGCTTTTCATCCAGATCAAGTCCAAGCTCATGGAGACTGGTCGGCATTTTGATGGAACGGAAAAAGTCCTCCATTGCTTCAATCCCGGCAAGGGCAGTGCTTTCAAAATCGGCAAAGCAGGGAATGTCAAATACATTGGTGGCAAACTGGGCAAAACGCTCCGGGTTTTCCTGATAAACATATCGTGCCCAGCTTCCCCAGATGGCTGCAAGCCCTGCACCGTGAGCTACATCATAAAGACCGCCCAGTTCATGTTCGAGCTGGTGACATGCCCAGTCTCCTCCGCCGGTTCCGCAGCCGGTCAGTCCGTTATGGGAAAGGCTTCCGGCCCACATGACCTCTGCACGGGCATTGTAATTTCCCGGTTCTTTCATGAGGATTCTTGCATTATAGATGACTGTCTGCATAAGAGACTCACTGATACTGTCTGTGATCTCCATGGTTTCCAGGTTGACAAAATAACGTTCCATAGTGTGAAGAAGGATATCTACACAGCCGCTTTCGGTCTGATACTGAGGCAGGGTGTAGGTAAGCCTTGGATTCAGCAGTGCAAATCTGGGACGGCAGAGATCGCTTCTGGTGGAGCCTCTTTTCAGCCAGCCGTCTTCATTTGTGATTACGCAGGAACCGCTCATTTCACTGCCGGAAGCGGCAATAGTGGGAATGGCGGCAATAGGAAGACAGTCTTTGGGGACTTCTGTCTTCAGGAAAAAGTTCCAGACATCTGTCCAGGGATTGGCAACTCCGTAGCCGATGGCCTTGGAGGAGTCAATGACACTTCCGCCTCCTACGGCAAGAATAAAATCCACCTGTTCTTCCTGACAGAGCCGGATTCCTTCCCGGACTTTGCTGAGGCGGGGATTGGAGACGACTCCTCCCAGTGTGACATAGTCTACGCCGGCTTCTTTCAGGCTTGCGCAGATCTCGTCCAGAAGCCCGGAAGAAACAGCACTGTTGCTTCCATAATGTATCAGAACTTTTTTACAGCCATATTCTTTCAGAAGAGTACCGGCCTGAAGATGTGTATCTTTTCCGAAGATCACCCTGGTGGGGGTGTAATATTCAAAGCCTCTCATAGTATTTTTCTCCTTGATTTTTAATACTCCTTTTTATTATAGGGAATATATCACAAATAGTCAAAAAAAACTTAACAAAATTGCAAAAACATCACAAAAATTTTTCTGGTGCGGACAAATGTCTTTTGTGCGTTGACATATGGGCGGAATTCAGGTATAATTCCAGTTAGTGATTTTCCTGAGGGAAGGGAAAAGCAAAGCTGCATACAAGGAGGATGAATCATGTATTCATTAGGAGAAATTGAAAAAGTTGATAAAGACATTGCGGAACTGATTGAGGCAGAGGTAGAACGCCAGAACTCACACATTGAACTGATCGCATCAGAAAACTGGGTAAGCAAGGCGGTTATGGCTGCGATGGGAAGCCCGCTGACAAATAAATACGCAGAAGGCTATCCGGGCAAAAGATTTTACGGTGGCTGCGGGTGTGTGGATGAGGTAGAGAAGCTTGCCATTGAAAGAGCCAAAGAACTGTTTGGCTGTGAATATGCAAACGTGCAGCCACATTCCGGTGCTCAGGCAAATATGGCTGTGTTTTTCGCCATGCTGAAACCGGGAGATACCGTTCTGGGAATGAATCTGGCACATGGCGGACATCTGACACACGGAAGCCCGGCAAACATGTCCGGTATGTATTTTAACGCAGTATCCTATGGAGTCAATGATGACGGTGTCCTTGACTATGAGGAGATCAGACGAATTGCTCTGGAATGTAAGCCGAAGCTGATCGTTGCAGGCGCCAGCGCTTATGCAAGAACCATTGATTTCAAAAAATTCCGTGAGATCGCAGATGAGGCAGGTTCTTATCTTATGGTGGATATGGCGCATATTGCAGGTCTTGTGGCAGGCGGACAGCACCCAAGCCCTATTCCATATGCTGACGTTGTGACAACCACGACCCATAAAACCTTACGGGGACCAAGAGGAGGCCTGATCTTAAGCAATGCGGAAAACGCAAAGAAATTTAATTTCAATAAAGCGGTATTCCCGGGAATCCAGGGCGGCCCTCTGATGCATGTGATCGCAGCCAAGGCCGTATGTTTAAAAGAAGCGCTTCAGCCGGAATTCAAGGAATATGCCCGCCTTGTTGTAGAAAATGCAAAGGCATTGTGCGCCGGACTTCAGAAGAGAGGCGTGGATATCGTATCCGGAGGAACGGATAACCATCTGATGCTGGTGGATCTGAAAAACCTGGGTGTTACCGGTAAAGAAATGGAAAACCTTCTGGATGAGGTGAACATCACCTGCAATAAAAATACGATCCCCAATGACCCGCAGTCTCCGTTTGTGACAAGCGGTGTCCGTCTGGGTACTCCTGCAGTTACTTCCAGAGGAATGAAGCCGGAGGATATGGATGTGATCGCAGAAGCAATTTCTCTGATGCTGAAAAGCCGTGACAATAAGGAACAGGCAAAAGCACTTGTGAAATCGCTGACAGACAAATACCCACTGGCAGGTTGAACAAAAAAATCTTGTTCGATAATAAGAATTATGTTATAATAGTATAGCAGTTTGGTAAAGAAGGCACTCTGCATAGGCAGAGTGCTTTTTTTTATAAAAATCAAAACAAAGAGGAGGAAAGAAGATGAGTGACAAAAAGAAAAACGGGGGAGCCCTTTTAGGTGCTGCTTTCCTGATGGCAACCTCTGCGATCGGCCCCGGATTCCTGACTCAGACATCCAAATTTACCAGTGACTTTCAGGCAAGTTTTGGTTTCGTTATCCTGGTATCCATTATCCTGGCAGCAGTGGCTCAGATGAATATCTGGAGAGTACTCTGTGTGACCGGCCTGAGAGGACAGGAAGTCGCCAATAAAGTGCTTCCGGGTCTGGGATACCTGGTTGCATTTATGGTTGTTTTAGGCGGTCTTGTATTTAATATCGGAAATGTAGGCGGAGGCGCCCTTGGATTTAATACCCTGCTTGGTATTCCTACAAAAGTTGGTTATGTGCTTGCAGGTGCGGCAGCGATCCTGGTATTCCTTTCAAAAAATGCCAAAGGTGTTATGGATACGCTTACCAAAATCCTTGGAGCGATCATGATCGTGGTAATCTTTATTGTGATCATCGTTGTAAAACCGCCGGTAGGCTCAGCCATTAAGAACACCTTTGTTCCGGATGCAGGCGTACAGGCTCTGATCCCGGCGATCATCACACTGCTGGGAGGAACCGTCGGAGGATATATTACTTTTGCCGGTGCGCACCGTCTGATCGATGCAGGCATCACAGGAGAAAAGAATCTCAAAGAGATCAACAAAAGTTCTGTTATGGGTATCGGAATTGCCACTATCGTGCGTATTTTCCTGTTCCTTGCAGTCCTTGGCGTTGTTGTAAAAGGCGTTACCCTGGATCCGGCAAACCCGGCGGCAGATGCGTTTAAGCAGGGGGCAGGACAGCTGGGATACCGCTTTGCAGGTCTTGTACTTCTTTGTGCAGCCATTACTTCCATCATCGGGGCAGCCTATACATCAGTATCATTTTTGAAGACGTTCCATCCGGCCATTGAAAAGAACGAGAACTGGGTGATCATCGGATTTATTGCAGTATCCACACTGGTTATGCTGCTTCTTGGAAGTCCGGCAACCCTTCTTGTTGTAGCGGGAGCGCTGAATGGTCTGATCCTTCCGATCACGTTAGGAATCTGCCTGATCGCATCAAAGAAGAAGTCAATCATGGGTGAGAATTATCATCATCCTACCTGGCTTCTGGTACTTGGAATCATTGTAGTCATTATTTCTGCTTATCTTGGAATCACAACCTTTGTATCAAATCTGGGAAGTCTGTTCTGAGAAGCGTAAGGAGGGAGAAAGGTGTGATCAGAGAAGGATTGCACCTTTTTCTGTTAACAAGTAATTTTTAGGAGAAAAATATGCAGAACATCAGAATTTTAACAGCGGGAGACTCCTCCCTTTTGATTGAATTCGGAAAGGAGATCAGTCCGGAGATCAACCGCAAGATCGCTGCCACTATTCAGCTTATGAAGGAGCAGCATATTGAAGGTGTGGTGGACATGATTCCGGCTTTCTGCTCCCTTCTGATCAATTATGATCCGCGTGTGATCTCTTATGAGGAGATCCGGGAAAGAATGCAGGCTCTGGTGCGGGTAGACGCCAGGGCCGGAGAAACCAGAAAGAGGATCTTTGAGATCCCGGTATGCTATGGCGGAGGATACGGACCGGATATCGCCAATATTGCAGAACATGCAGGTCTTTCCGAGGAAGAGGTGATCCGGATCCATTCTTCCAGAGATTACCTGATCTATATGCTGGGATTTCTTCCGGGATTTACTTATCTGGGCGGTCTGGATGAGAGACTTCATACGCCGCGTCTGGCAAATCCCCGAATCCGTATTCCGGCAGGAAGCGTGGGAATAGGAGGTTCCCAGACGGGAATCTATCCTTTGGATTCTCCGGGGGGATGGCAGCTTATGGGAATGACTCCTGTAAAAACCTACGATCCTTCCAGAGAGACGCCGATCCTTGTGGAAGCCGGGGATTACATCCGGTTTGTTCCGGTGGATGAGGCGGAATATCTCCGTATAAAAGAAGCGGCAGACCGTGGAGAATATCAGTGTAAAGTCCACGAGGAAGAGGTGTAAAATGGGAATTCGTATTTTAAAAGGCGGTATGATGACCACCGTGCAGGATCTGGGCCGTACCGGATACCAGAGCCAGGGATTTTCTGTGGCAGGAGTTATGGATGTGCGTTCCTTTAAAATCGCAAACCTTCTTCTGGATAATCCGGAAAATGAGGCAGTTCTGGAGTTTACGCTCATCGGACCTACTCTGGAATTTACTTCTGCTACCATTATAGCCATTACAGGCGGAGATTTTCAGCCGCAGGTCAATGGAGAGCCGGTACCCATGTATACGGCTCTGTATATGAATAAAGGAGATATCCTGAAATTTGGAAGCGCCAGAACCGGAAGCAGAGGCTATATTGCATTTTCCAGCTACCTGGAGATCCCGGTAGTCATGGGAAGCCGCTGTACCAATATGAAGAGCAGTATCGGAGGATTTAAGGGAAGAAAGCTGCAGGCCGGCGATTATATGAACTTCCGGATAAAGAGACGTTATCTTCCGTTCTTCCTTTCCAGAAAGCTGGAGCCGGAGAACTTTGATCAGGATTCTGCGGAGATCCGCGTTGTCATGGGACCGCAGGACGATCTGTTCAGCAAACAGGGGATTGAAACATTTCTGAATCAGGAATATACTGTGACCAGTGATTTTGACAGAATGGGATGCAGACTGGAAGGACCGTTTATTGCTCCGAAGGAAACTTCGGATATTATATCTGACGGAATTGCTTTTGGTTCTGTTCAGGTTCCTTCTCACGGAAAACCGATCATCCTTCTTTCAGACCGTCAGACCACAGGTGGATATGCAAAGATCGCAACAGTGGCATCGGTGGATATCCCAAAAGTTGTCCAGAGGAAGACGGATCATAAGCTCCGCTTCCGGGCGATCACCGTACAGGAGGCTCAGAATCTGTATCTGAAAGAGATTAAAGAACTGGATGCCATGAGAACTATCATCCATCAGCCATGTAAAGAGGTTCTGGACTGCCGTCTGGTTGCCAAGAGACTGATGAAATTATTTGAATAAAAAGAGTTTTTTCAAAAACAGGATAGAAAAGGAGATACAGGAATGGATTTAGAAAAGATTGAAGGACTGGTTAAGATCATTGAGAATTCTTCTCTGACAGAGTTCACATTAAAAGAAGGCGACCTGAAGATCACTATGAGCAAGCTGGATCATCCTCCGGTCGTGGCGGCAGGTATGCCTGTTGCACCGGCTCCTGCAGCACCTGCAGAAGCGCCGGCAGCAGAGGTGAAAGAGGAGGATGAAAAGCTTTTTATCACTTCTCCGATTGTTGGTACTTTTTATTCAGCACCGGCACCGGATGCACCGGCATTTGTAAAGGTGGGTGATCAGGTGAAAAACGGACAGACCGTATGTATTCTTGAAGCAATGAAGCTGATGAATGAGATCCAGAGCGATTTTGACTGTGAGATCGAGGCAGTTCTGGTAAGCAACGAGCAGAAGGTGGAATATGGACAGCCTCTGTTCCGTGTAAAGAAATTATAAGAGCCGGAGGGAGGCGTGAATATTGTTTAACAAAATTTTAATCGCCAACCGGGGTGAGATTGCTGTCCGTATCATCCGTGCCTGCAGGAATCTGGGGATCCGAAGCGTGGCTGTTTATTCCAAAGAGGATGCAAAAAGTCTTCATGTGCAGCTGGCAGACCAGAGAATCTGCATCGGGGAAGGTCCGGCAAGGAACAGTTACCTGAATATGGACCGTATCATCCAGGCTGCCAGAAATATGGGAGCGGATGCGATTCATCCGGGATTTGGCTTTTTGTCCGAAAACAGCGAGTTTGTGCGCAGATGTAAAGAAAACGGGATTACCTTTATCGGCCCGGATGCAGATGTTATAGACAAAATGGGAAATAAATCCCAGGCGAGAAAGACAATGATGGAGGCCGGGGTTCCGGTTGTGCCCGGAACCAAAGAGCCGGTGTATGATGCAGAGACAGGACTGAGGCTTGCAAATGAGATCGGCTATCCGGTTATGATAAAGGCTTCCTCCGGAGGCGGCGGCAAGGGAATGAGAGTTGCTGCTTCTGAGGATGAATTTGAATTTCAGTTTAATGTGGCACAGAGAGAGTCTGCAAATGCTTTTGGCGATGATACTATGTATATCGAGCGGTTTGTGGAAAATCCGCGTCATGTGGAGATTCAGATTATGGCAGATAATTTTGGCAATGTGGTTGCTCTGGGAGAGAGAGACTGCTCCGTACAGAGAAACCATCAGAAGCTGATCGAGGAATCTCCGTCACCTGCCATTACGGAAGAAACCAGAGAAAAAATGAATCAATATGCAGTTCTTGCAGCAAAAACAGTAAATTATACAAATGCAGGAACCATTGAATTTATTGTAAATCCCCAGGGTGAGTTTTTCTTTATGGAAATGAACACCAGGATCCAGGTGGAGCATGGAGTTACAGAAATGGTTACGGGTACCGACCTGATCATTGAGCAGATCCGTGTTGCCATGGGACTTCCGCTGAGCTTTAAACAGAAAGATGTGAAGCTTCGGGGACATGCGATCGAATGTAGGATCAATGCGGAGATACCGGAGAAAAACTTTATGCCGAGCCCTGGCGTGGTGCAGCATCTTCATCTTCCCGCAGGCAATGGAGTCCGGGTAGATACCGGTCTTTATACCGGCTACCGTATTCCGTCAGAATATGACTCCATGATCGCGAAGGTGATCGTTCATGCTCCGGACAGAGAGGCAGCCCTCCAGAAGATGCGTTCCGCGCTGGATGAGATGCTGATCGTGGGAGTGGAGACCAATCTGGATTTCCAGTATCAGATCATGAAGCATCCGGTATTCTGTGAAGGTAAGGCAGATACCGGATTTATCGGAAATTTAATGCATATTAAATAGGAGTGGAGTTTATGTTTAGAGTTGACTTGAACTGTGATCTGGGAGAAAGTTTTGGAAACTATACTATTGGAAACGATGACAAAGTGATCCCACTGATCACTTCTGCAAACGTTGCCTGTGGATACCATGCTTCTGATCCGGTTGTGATGGACCAGACTCTTTCCATGGCAAAAGAAGCAGGAATCCGTGTCGGCGCTCATCCGGGATTTCCGGATCTGATGGGATTTGGAAGAAGGAATTTAAGCGTGAGCCCGGCGGAGGCAAAGGCATATGTGCTGTATCAGCTGGGTGCTCTGGATGCTTTCTGCAGAGTGCATGGAATCAAAATGCAGCATGTAAAGCCACATGGAGCGCTTTACAATATGGCAGCAAAGGATTATGGGCTTTCAAAGGCGATTTGTGAGGGAATCCGGGAATTTGATCCTCAGCTGATCGTGCTGGCGCTGTCCGGCGGAGAGCTTGCCCGTGCGGCAAAAGATATGGGGCTTCGTACTGCGCTGGAGGTTTTTGCAGACCGTGCGTATGAGGAGGACGGTTCTCTTGTAAACCGCCGGAAAGAAGGCGCCATGATCACAGATGAAGATCTGGCAGTTGCCCGTGTGGTACGAATGGTAAAAGAGAAAAAGGTCACAGCCATTACAGGCAAAGATATTCCGATTCAGGCGGACTCGGTCTGTGTTCATGGAGACGGGGCAAAAGCACTTGCTTTTGTGGAAAAAATACGCCGGGTTCTGACAGAAGAGGGTGTGGAGATCTGCTCTCTTGACAGGATCGTATAAATGTGACAAGGTCACGGAATCTTTTCTGATAAGGTGTATACTATAGATTAGTAGGAAAGCAGGTGATAAGAAATATGGAAAAAATTGTTATCATTGGTGCAGGACCGGCAGGAATCTCTGCAGCACTTTATACAGCAAGAGGAAATATGGATCCTCTGGTGATCTATACCGGGACCGGCGCACTGGAAAAAGCAGAAAAAATAGAAAACTATTACGGACTGGAACGCCCTTTGTCCGGACAGGAGCTGTTTGATACAGGTATTGCTCAGGCAAAGGCTCTGGGAGTCCGTTTTCTGGAAGCGCAGGTACTGGGCATTTCAGGGTTTGACACGTTTACCGTAAAGACCACAGCCGGCGATATTGAGGCAGAAAGTGTAATCCTTGCCACAGGAGGAAAAAGGACGGCACCGGCGATTCCGGGAATCCGGGAATATGAGGGCAGAGGCGTCAGCTACTGTGCAGTCTGCGATGCCTTTTTTTACAGAGGCAGAGAAGTGGCTGTTCTGGGAAACAGTGATTTCGCTCTTCATGAGGCGGAAGAACTCAAAAATGTTACACCCTCTGTTACCATCTATACCAATGGAGAGGCGCCGGAGTTTTCCAGGGAACATTCCATTGCAGTTAACACCATGAGGATCCAGTCTGTTGAAGGAGAACAGACTGTTTCCGGACTGCGGATGGAAACCGATGTGAGTGCTCTGGAAGAGGGAGAGCAGGAAGCTTCTTTTTATCCGGCAGACGGTGTTTTTGTTGCTCTTGGCACAGCGGGCAGCACGGAAATTGCCCGTCAGATGGGCGCAGAGCTGACAGAAAAAGGTCATATCAGGGTAAATGAAAACATGGAAACAACCATTCCCGGACTGTTTGCCGCAGGCGACTGCACCGGCGGTCTGCTGCAGGTGGCCAAGGCGGTCTATGAGGGAAGTGTGGCAGGTATCCATGCAGGGAAATATGTCCGCAAAAGAAATGCAGACAGATCATAAAGGAGGATTTGATTATGGAGATTACTTTGACAACACAGAATTTTGAGAATGAGGTATTAAAATCTGAGAAACCGGTACTGGTGGATTTCTGGGCAACCTGGTGCGGACCCTGTATGCGGCAGGCTCCAATTGTGGAAGAACTGGCAGCAGAGGGATATTCCGTAGGAAAGGTTGATGTGGATCAGCAGCCGGCTCTTGCTCAGCAGTATGGGGTTATGAGCATCCCGACTCTGATCGTGTTTAAAAATGGAAAAGAAGACAGCCGTGTAGTAGGTCTGACTGCCAAAAGCGACCTGATCCGCCTCCTTGGCGAATAACGGGAACGGGGAGTCTGATCAATGAAAATATTACTGGCGGCATGCAATGCCAAATATATTCATTCCAATCCGGCGGTGTATGATCTGAGATCATATGCATCCCGATTGAAAGAATCCATACTTCTAGGGGAGTATACCATTAACCAGACAAAAGATGAGGTGCTGAAGGATATCTACAGGAGCGGCGCTGAGGTAATATGCTTTTCCTGTTATATCTGGAATATCTCCTATATTAAAGATCTGATTCCTGATCTTAAGAAAATACTTCCGGGTGCGGCCTTCTGGGTCGGAGGCCCGGAGGTTTCTTTTGATGCAGAGAAACTTTTGAAGGAGCTTCCGCAGCTTACCGGAGTTATGGTTGGAGAAGGAGAAGAAACTTTTCTGGAACTTGCTTCCTATTATATAGAGGGAAGCGGGACTCTGGAGAACATCAGAGGAATCGCTTATCGTGACGGAGAGGAAATCCGTCACAATGGATGGAGAGAGATCATGGATCTCAGTCAGGTTCCTTTTGCCTATGAAAACGCAGAGGATTTTACAAACAGGATCATTTATTACGAGAGCAGCAGAGGGTGTCCTTTTTCCTGCAGCTACTGTCTGTCGTCCATTGATAAAAAACTGAGATTCCGGGATCTTTCTCTGGTAAAAAAGGAACTGCAGTTTTTCCTGGATCAGAAGGTGCCACAGGTGAAATTTGTGGACAGGACCTTTAACTGCCGTCACGATCATGCTATGGCTGTCTGGCAGTATATTCAGGATCACGATAATGGAATAACGAATTTTCATTTTGAGATATCCGCAGATCTTATCCGCGAAGAAGAACTGGAACTGATGAGTCATATGAGACCGGGACTGATCCAGCTGGAGATCGGTGTGCAGTCTACAAATCCGGAAACTATCCGGGCGATTCATCGGACAATGGATCTGGAAAAACTGAAAAAATCAGTAGCACGGGTAAAAGGCTATGGAAATATTCATCAGCACCTGGATCTGATCGCCGGACTTCCTTACGAAGATTACGAAAGCTTCCGAAATTCGTTTAATGATGTTTACCGTATGGAGCCCGATCAGCTGCAGCTGGGATTTTTGAAGGTTTTGAAAGGCTCTTTCATGTATCAGGAAGCGGAGAACTATCAGATTCTTTATAAAGAAAAGGAACCCTATGAGGTCCTTTGTACCAGATGGCTCTCCTATGCGGATATTTTACAGCTGAAAATGGTGGAAAGTATGGTGGAAGTGTATTATAATAGTGGTCAGTTCCAGCATACACTTCACTGGATGATCGGCGCTTTTGCATCTCCTTTTGATTTTTATGAAAGTCTGGGAGCGTTTTATGAGGAAAAAGGTTACGGGGAGATCTCTCATTCCAGAATCCGGCGCTATGAAATCCTTCTGGAGTTTATCCGTGAAAAAACAGAGCTTTCTGTGGAACAGGCTTCTCAGCACATGGTTTATGATCTTTATCTGAGAGAAAAGCTGAAAAAGAGTCCTTCCTTTGCTTCGGACCAGAAGCCATATGAGAAACTGATCTGGAACTACAGAAAAAATCAAGAAATTCCAAAGACCGCTCACATCGAGGTATTTGGAGAGAACGATGCAGTTCTTTTTGATTATGAACACAGAAATCCGCTGACGAATAATGCGGCGGCGCAGAAAATCTGCCTTACTGGGGCAGAGGAAAAATAAAAAGAGGTGACAAAAATGGGAATGTTTGATCCGAAAAAACGTAAAGTTATCACAGCAGTGATCGCGGTGATACTGGTTCTTGCCATGGTTGTTCCGAGCATTTTGTCTATTTTGGTGTAAGAAGATGAAGCTTGGACAAAAGGCAATGGAAGCTCTGCGGGCGGAGGTGACCGGGCTTTTGAAAGAGGGAGACGACCTTGTGATCATCGGGGATATCGCTCTTGCGGGAACTGCTCTTATCGTAGAAAAAGAAAATGAATTTCTGAGACAGTTTTTTTCGGAGGGATTTCTCTGGGATGCCAGGAGAAGCCCCTCTCTTTATGGTGCCTCAAAAAACATTACTGCGCAGCAGTATGTGATGGAAATGGATGCCTTTTATCATTTGGGGACAGGCGGTGTTCTTGCCGGCTTATGGAAAGTGGCGGAGGCATCTGAAATGGGGCTTTTTGCAGATCTTCGCAAGATTCCTGTCCGCCAGGAAACCATTGAAATCTGTGAGAGGTTTGATCTGAATCCCTATAAGCTTTTTTCGGAAGGAAGTATCCTTGTGGGGACATTAAAAGGAGAGGAACTGGTACAGTACTGCTCTGACCAGGGAATCCCGGCAGCTGTGATCGGGAAAGCGGTAAAAGGCAACGACCGTATTCTGCGCAGCGGAGAAAATGTCAGATATCTGGAACGTCCTTCGCAGGATGAGATCACGAAGTTTTCATGGGGAGAAAAATGGAAAAATTCCGGAAGATTACCGGGAAAGAAAAAGGAGACAGAACAATGCTGAATATTGTACTCCATGAGCCGGAAATTCCGGCAAATACGGGAAACATAGGAAGAACCTGTGTGGCAACAGGAACACGACTTCATCTCATTGAACCTCTTGGTTTTTTATTGAATGAGAAAGCCATCAAAAGAGCCGGAATGGATTACTGGAAGGATCTGGATGTGACTACTTACCTGAATTACGAAGATTTTCTTCAGAGAAATCCGGGGGCCAGGATCTATTATGCCACAACAAAGGCACCTCAGACTTACACAGAGGTATCTTATGAGGATGATTGTTTTATCATGTTTGGAAAGGAAAGTGCAGGGATTCCCGAAGAGATCCTTCTGAATAATCAGGAAACCTGTGTACGTATTCCCATGATCAATGAGATCCGTTCTCTGAATCTCAGTAATTCTGTGGCGATTGTTCTTTATGAAGCTCTGCGTCAGCATGACTTCAGCCATATGCAGCTGGGCGGTCATCTGACAAAATATGACTGGAAATAAATTTATAAGCAGATCAGGTGCTGTGCTTTACATAGTACCGGGATCCGCTTTTTTATTTATCAGACTTCCTTCTGAAATATTTCTGAAAGCTTTAAAATATAATTGAAAATAAAAGAAAAAAGTGATAATATATAAAACAATAATATCGAAGTAAAAGTATAATTAAGAAATAACGTATATATTTCAGAAAAAAGGAGGCTATCAATATGGAACTTGAGAAATACCGGGTTTATTCCGAAATGGCCAGAGGAATCCGGAAAGCTCCTCTTGTTTTTAAAAATGCAAATGTTTTTTATGCACATGCAGGAGAATTTAAAAAAGGAGATGTGGCAGTTGCTGATGGAATGATCCTCGGGACCGGCTGCTATCATGGAGAGGAAGAGATCGATCTTACAGGGAAATATCTTTGTCCCGGATTTGTGGACAGTCATCTTCATCTGGAATCCACACTTGTGACGCCGGGAGAACTGATCCGCCAGGCTGCCCAGTGCGGAACGACGACATTTATAGTGGATCCTCATGAATCTGCAAATGTATCCGGAACAGATGGGATTGATTATATTCTAGAGCAGACAGAGGATGTGCCTGCAAATGTATATGTTATGATGCCGTCCTGTGTGCCGGCCACTCATGTAGACGATAATGGCTGTATACTTACGGCAGGAAAAATGAAGACATATCTGGAGAATCCCAGGATACTGGGACTGGGCGAGGTAATGGATGCGGTTTCTGTGATCAACGGAAGTGTATCCATGCACGAAAAATTATCTCTGTTTCAGAATCGGATCAGAGACGGACACGCGCCGTTTCTGGCAGCAGGTGATCTTGCTGCTTATGTTCTGGCAGGGATCGCAACAGATCACGAATGTGTAGATTATGAATATGCCATGGAAGAATGCAGAAACGGGATGCAGGTTTTGATCCGAGAGGGAAGTGCGGCGAGAAACCTGGATGCGATTGTATCCGGGCTGGTAAAACATCACACGGATACTTCCGGGTTCTGTTTCTGTACCGATGATAAACACATTGAGGATATACGAAGAGAAGGCCATATTAATTATAACGTCAGACGTTCTGTGGAGCTGGGGCTTTCTCCGGAGCAGGCGCTTCAGATGGCAACCATTCAGGCCGCAAAGTGCTATGGACTTACACATCTGGGGGCGATCGCTCCGGGATGTCAGGCAGATCTGGTAGTTCTTGAGGATCTGGATACAATGAAGGTCCGGGATGTCTATCATAAGGGCATCAGGATCGTTAAGGATGAAAAGAAAGAAATCCGCCCCTGTGCGCCGGATCTTAAAAACACAGTCCATCTGAAAAGCTTTGATAAAAAGGATCTGCAGCTTCTCCATCACGGAGGAAAGGCTCATGTACTTCAGATGATGGAAGGACAGATCGTTACCAGAGATATTGTGGAAGATGTTCCTTTTGTTGAGGAAAACGGAGAAAAAATTTTTGCTTCAGATGCAGTTTATCAGAAGATTGCAGTGATCGAACGGCATAAATGTACCGGAAAGGTTGGCGTGGGAATCGTAAAAGGCTTCGGGCTTCAGGGAGGTGCGATTGCATCCAGTGTTTCCCATGATTCTCATAATCTGATCGTGATCGGAGACAATGACCATGACATGTATCTTGCAGTTCAGGAACTGGTACGGACGCAGGGAGGCTATACGCTGGTGGAAAATGGAAAAGTATATGATACCCTTCCGCTTCCGGTTATGGGACTTATGAGTGATGAAGGCTATGAAAAGGTAAACGATCTTCTGGCCCGCATGATTCCGAAGGCACATGCCATGGGAATCAAACAGGGATTTGACCCGTTTATCACACTTTCCTTTATGGCGCTTCCGGTGATCCCGGATATCCGGGTGACTCCAAGAGGCGTATATCTGGTAAATGAGGACAGGCTTCTGACCAGTCCGTTTGAAAAATAAAACAGAGAACGACATAAACAGAAAAAGCACGAAGGGAGTTCCTATCGTGCTTTTTCTAATGTGAAAATAAACTCTGTACCAACACCTTCTGTACTGATCACATTAATGTTTTGATCATGGGCGTGGATGATTTCTTTTACAATGGAAAGTCCAAGACCGGTTCCTTTCTGGTCTCTTCCGCGGGAAATGTCTGTTTTGTAAAAACGTTCCCAGATTTTAGAAATACTGTCTTTGGGAATTCCGATTCCGTGATCTTTGACAGAGACAAATATCCTGCCGTTTTTTTCCGTGGTTTCAATAATGATCGTAGAGTTATCCGGACTGAATTTGATGGCATTATTCAGAAGATTGTGAAGTACCTGCTGAATCTGTTCTACATCCGCTTTGGCATAAAGCTCCTTGCCGGACAGGATCAGCTCCAGAAGAATATGGCGTCTGGTGCAGTCTCCTTCATAGGTGGCAGCCGCTTTCTTTATGGCATCATTGATATCAAAGGTTTGAATGTTCAGCAGCCTTTTATGGATATCAAGCTCATTAAGAGTCAAAAGGCCTTTGGTCAGTTTTTCCAGACGGTCTGCTTCATATGCAATGATCCCAAGATATTTATCCTGCATTTCCACAGGAATCGTACCGTCCCGCATAGCTTCTACATAGCCTTTGATTGAAGTAAGCGGAGAACGGAAATCATGGGAAACATTGGAAATAAACTGTCTCTGGTACTCACCGTTACGATTCATTTTTTCTGACATGTAATTCAGATTATTCGCAAGGTAGCCTAGCTCATCATCTGTCTGAACCGGAATTTTATAGGTGAGATTTCCGTTGGAATATTCAGTAACTCCTTTTTTGATCTCCTGAAGAGGCTTATGCACATGTCTGTGATAGACGACCAGAATCAGAGCCATCATTCCATAGACCAGGAGAAAAAGGGACTGAAGGATAAAAAGATACTGTCCTCTTTTCTGATAAAGGCTGCTCATCATATAGTGGATGGCAATGTAGCCTTTGGTAGTCATATTATCTGTGATAGGGGCGATGACACTGAGGCGGGCAGCATCATTGAAATAACCATAAAAAAAGCCAACCTGGTAATAAGTACTTCCCCATATGGATGGATCAAAATTATCCAGACTTATCGGATTATCAGCATCAATATCTTTCCGGGTACTAAGTACCACCTCTCCATCATCATTTATGATCCAAATAATGGTGTTCGGATAATCGGCTACCATAGTAAGTTTTTCTTTGATATTGTGAAGACTTGAGGCAGAAATATTATGGCGGATCTCTTCATTTTCAGCAATGCGGTAAGCACTTTGATAAAGATCGGAACTGATCTCTTTTTCCAAAAGAGACTCGATCATATGAGATCCCATAATGGTTACCAAAAGAAAACCAAGGAAGCCTACAAAAAGGTAAGCTTCCGTGAATTTTCGGGATATTTTTTTGATCATCGGTTTTTAACCTCAAATTTATAACCAATACCCCAAACGGTTGATATGCTCCAGGAAGGATTATCTTTGATTTTTTCCCGGAGTCTTTTGATGTGGACGTCTACTGTTCTGGTATCACCGATGTATTCGTATCCCCAAATATGATCAAGAAGCTGTTCTCTTGTGAAAACCTGATTGGGGGAAGCGGCAAGGAAGTAGAGAAGTTCCAGTTCCTTTGGAGGCATATCTACCTGTTTTCCCATATAGGTGACAGAATAATTGGTCAGATTAATGGTCAGATCCGGATAGGATACGGATTTTTCACTGACAGGCACAGCCGGCTGTTTCGCCTTGGATCTTCGAAGGACAGCCCGTACACGTGCGACCAGTTCCTTGGAATCAAACGGTTTGATAATATAATCGTCTGCGCCCAGTTCAAGACCAAGAACCTTGTCAAAGGTTTCTCCTTTGGCGGACAGCATAATGATAGGTACATCTGAAGAATGGCGGATTTCTCTGCATACCTGATAGCCATCAATACCTGGGAGCATCAGATCCAGGAGAAGAAGGTCCGGCTGAAAGATTACAAACTCTTTCAGTGCCTGTTCGCCGTCGTTTACGATTCTGGTCTCAAAGCATTCCTTAGTCAGATAAAGAGAAATCAGCTCTGCAATATTGTTGTCATCATCTATAATAAGTATTTTCTGTTTTGATGTCATGATGAACTACCCCCTGTTATTTTTTGAGTTCTACGATTGTTACGCCGGCATCGCCTTCTCCAAATTCACCGAGACGGAAAGATGCCACATGTTTCTGACGACGCAGATAGTCATGCACTCCTTTTCTGAGTGCGCCGGTACCTTTCCCATGAACGACACGGACAGACTTCAGATGTGCGATATAGGCATCGTCCAGATATTTGTCAAGTTCAGCAACTGCCTCATCTACAGTTTTTCCAAGAAGATTGATCTCAGTGGAAACACTGGCAGATTTGGACATACGGATTTTGCCGGCTCCGGTTTTCTGAAGGGACGGGGTGGTGATCACAGGCTCGTCTAAAAGCTCCAGATCAGAAAGATGGACTTTTGAACGAATGATCCCCATCTGTACAAAAAGGTATCCTTTGGAATCAGGACGACTGCTGACCGTTCCCTTTAGATTCATGCTGAGAACTTTGACAGCATCACCGGGATGAATGTCTTTTGCAGTGAGCAGCTTTTTCGGCTTTTTCTGCTGTGTCTTTCCAGCAATATTGCTCTCTGCCTTGTTCATGCGTTTTCTCAGTTCCTGACGTTCCCGTTCCACAGAAGCGGTGTCCACATGATCTTTCTGGAATTTATGAAAAAGCTTCATGGTTTTATCGGCATAATCCTTGGCCTCTTCCAGAACTTTATGAGCTTCTTCGTTCGCCTGCCGAAGGATGCGTTCCCTTTGGGCATCCAGTTTTTCCTGACGTGCCTCTAACTGTGATTTTAATGTTTTGATCTCTTCTTTGTAGCGTTCAATCTCCAAACGTTCATTTTCGATCGTAATACGGTTTTCTTCCAGAGAGGAGAGTACATCTTCAAAAGATTCGTCCTGCTCGCTGATCTGATCTTTTGCTCTTTGAATGACAGCATCAGAAAGTCCCAGCTTGGAGGAAATGGCAAAGGCATTACTCTTACCGGGGATGCCGATCAGAAGACGGTAGGTGGGACGAAGTGTCTCTACATCAAATTCACAGCAGGCATTTTCTACTCCTGGCTGAGAAAGCGCATATACTTTTAACTCACTGTAGTGAGTGGTAGCCATTGTACGGACTCCTTTTTCGTGAAGGTAGGAGAGGATAGAAATGGCAAGTGCGGCTCCTTCTGTAGGATCAGTTCCTGCACCAAGCTCGTCGAACAGAACCAGTGAGCGGGAATCTGCTTTTTCCAGGAAAGATACAATATTGGTCATATGCGAAGAGAAGGTACTCAAGGATTGTTCAATGCTTTGTTCATCACCGATGTCAGCATAAATTTCATGGAAGAGAGACAGCTGACTGCGGTCAAGGGCCGGGATATGCAGACCGGATTGTCCCATAAGTGTAAGAAGACCTACGGTTTTCAGGGAAACGGTCTTTCCACCGGTATTGGGGCCGGTGATGATCAGAAGATCAAAATCATCGCCCAGACGAATATCAATGGGAACCACCTTTTTTTTCGGAATCAATGGATGACGGGCTTTTTTCAGGAAAATTCGTCCTTCTTTATTAAAAACAGGTTCACTTCCGTTCATTTCCATGGCAAGAGCAGCTCTTGCAAAGATAAAGTCAAGCTGGACCATAAGAGAAAGATTCAGAGCGATGGATTCTCGTTCTTCTGCAATCTGCTGGCTTAAGGAAGAGAGAATGATTTCAATCTCCTTTTGTTCCTGCAGTTCCAGTTCTCGCATATCATTATTCAGCTTTACAACAGCCATTGGTTCAATAAAAAGTGTGGAACCGGTGGAAGACTGGTCGTGGATCATACCTGGAACCTGTCCTTTGTATTCCGCTTTTACCGGGATGCAGTAACGGCCGTTACGCATAGTGATCACAGAATCCTGCAGATAGGTACGGGCGCTTCCGTTAACCAGTCCGGATAATTGTGTATGGATCTTATCATTTGTGATTTTCATACTTCTGCGGACCTGACGAAGTGCAGGACTAGCATCATCACTGATTTCATCTTCTGAAAGAATGCAGCGGCGGATCTCAGCAGAAAGAGGAGTCAGCGGTGAAAGTTCGTCAAACATACTGTCCAGAGAATCGGCAGGAGAACTGCTTCTGTCATTTCTGGAATAAGCCTTGACTCTGGAGGTGTTCTCCAGAAGGGCGCAGATGGAAAGGATTTCCATAATACCAAGAGAACTGCCGATTTCCAGACGCTTCAAAGAACCACGGATATCTTTTACACTTCCAAAGGAAACAGATCCTTTTTGGAAAAGGCGTGTCAGGGCATCTTTGGTCTGTGTCTGCATCAGGCGGATCTCATTGATATCTGTAGAAGGAAGAAGCTTTCTGCACAGTTCTTTTCCCATGGGGGATGAGGCCTTTTCGGTCAGACGTTCTATGATTTTGTAATATTCTAATGATGTCAGTGCTTTTTGATTCATAATATTTTTTTGCTGCCTTTCCGGCAGACTCTCCTGTTAATGTAATAGTTTCCTGTGTGATTTTTTATCATAACAGATTTTTCTTTTTTTTTCCAGAAAAATAAGAAAAGGTATCGGAATTGGAGGTTCTGACCTTTTATAATCCTATCATACATGATTTAATCCTTATTGAAAAGGAAAATGTGATTTTTTGTTCATGAAAAATTCATAAATTTTTGCTAAAATATACCCATCTTATCAGGTTTATAGGAGGATGGTTATGGGAAATAAGAAAAATCAGGACTATCCATTTATAAAAGAAACGATCAAACAAAGACCGATCGATAAAAGGGAGCTTATGAAAAAACTGGGGATAGCAGGCGCCTGTGGGATTGTTTTCGGACTCTGTGCAGTTTTTGTCATGATGATCTGTATGCCCAGTATCTTCGATAAATATGAACAGAGGGTAAAGAAAAAGGAAACAGTACAGATTACACCTTCTATACAGCCAGAAGAAAAATACAGTTCTGCACAACAGGAGCTCCCATCTTCAGAAGAACATCCGGAAGAAGCTGCCGCAGGTTTAACAGAAAGTGATCAGGAGACAGCCACGGTCGATCATTTAAAAAATATTTATAAAATGGTAAGAAAAATTGCAAAGGAACCGCAGAAAGCCTTGGTATGCGTGGCAGGGATAACAGGAGATGCAGATCTTCTGAATAATTCACTTCTTACTTTGGGAAACGAAGGAGGCATTGTATTTATAAAAAATGATACAGGCTTTTATATAGTGACGACTTCAGACAGTCTGGGAGAAATGCAAAAGTTCAGGGTCACTTTTTCCAATGGAAAATCAGCGGAAGGAGAATTGTGTGGGGCAGATCCCCGAACAAATCTTGTAGTGATTCATGTCCCGGCAGAAAACATGGATGAAGAGACACGGGAGGAAATTCCTGCAGTGCCGCTATCTCTGGATCAAAGTCAGGAGCAGACCCAGCCGGTAATCGCAATAGGAAGTCCGGTTGGTGATATGAATGCCCTTATTTATGGCAGCATTACCTCTGTATCCGGAAAGATGAATATTGCTGATGCAGAATATTCTTTGATCACGACAGATATGGCAGGATCGCAGAATGGCGGAGGTATCCTTCTGGATATGAACGGACGAATGACAGGCATCATTGTTTCTAATGATAGTCAGGAGTCAACGGTTCTGCGTGCGGTATCAGTTGCACAGATCAGATATCTTCTGGAAATGCTTTCTAATGGAGAGCCTATCTGTTATACCGGTATCAGAGGAACGACGATTTCCGAGAAACAGTCTGAGCAGATGAAGATTCCACGGGGAATTTATGTGGACAGGGTAGAACAGGAGTCGCCAGCTATGAATTCGGGTATTCAGAGCGGGGATATTTTATACAAAGTAGATGCGCAGAGCGTGTATACGATGGATGAATATAGCAGGATCTTGCAAAACAAGGATCCAGGGGACAGGATAAACGTCACCTTGTATCGAAAAAGTCCTGCGGGGGAGTATGTAGACGTAGAATTAAGTATATTAATAAAAGAAAAATAGAAAGGCAGAAAAAATGCGTTTTATCAATGAGTTACATGAAGGAGACAGAATCAGCGGAATTTATCTTTGTAAACAAAAACAGTCGGCAATGACAAAAAACGGAAAACCTTATGACAGTGTGATACTTCAGGACAAAACAGGTGTGCTGGATGGAAAGATCTGGGATCCGAATTCTCTTGGTATTGATGAGTTTGATGCCCTGGATTACATAGATGTAATGGGAGATGTCACAAGTTTTGCAGGTGCTATGCAGGTAAATATCAAACGTGTCCGTAAAGCAGGAAAGGGAGAATATAATCCTTCAGATTATCTTCCGGTAAGTGAAAACAGTACCGATGAAATGTATCAGCAGCTTCAGCGCCTGATCAGTACGATAAAAAATCCGTATCTTTCAGCGATCCTTAAAAAACTGTTTGTAGAAGACAAAGAATTTATTAAGGCTTTTCAGGAGCATTCCGCAGCCAAAACAGTTCACCATGGATTCATTGGAGGTCTGATGGAGCATACGCTGAGTGTGGCAAAACTCTGCGATTATATGGCAGCAGCTTATCCGATTTTAAAGAGAGACCTTCTTATTTCAGCAGCCTTGCTCCATGATATTGGTAAGACAAGAGAACTTTCTGCTTTTCCGCAGAATGATTATACAGATGAGGGACAGCTGCTGGGACATATTATTATCGGCGCACAGATGATTCATGATCTGGCTCGTGAGATTCCGGATTTTCCACAGGTATTGGAAAATGAACTGGTACATTGTATTCTTTCCCATCATGGTGAACTGGAATATGGTTCTCCGAAGAAACCGGCACTTGCCGAGGCGGTGGCATTAAACCTGGCAGATAATACAGATGCCCGAATGGAAACGTTGACGGAGGTTTTTGCAGCGGATAAGGGGAAAAAAGAATGGCTTGGATATAATCGTCTTTTTGAATCAAACTTAAGAAGAACAGGAGAAGTGTGATCCCATGGAATATCGTAAAAATGACATGGTCACGCTGGATATTGTAGACTGCGGTACAAATGGTGAAGGCATCGGCAAGGCTGATGGCTTCACTGTTTTTGTAAAGGATGCAGTTATTGGAGACCAGGTGACGGCAAAGATCATGAAAGCAAAGAAAAATTATGGATATGGCAGGCTGATGGAGATTTTGAAGCCGTCTCCAGACCGGGTGGAACCGATATGCCCTTCAGCCCGTCAGTGCGGCGGCTGCCAGCTTCAGGCGCTGTCTTATGAAAAGCAGCTTGCATTTAAAGCTGAAAAAGTCAGGGGACATCTCGAGCGCATTGGAGGCTTTTCGGATCTTCCAATGGAACCGATCATTGGTATGGATGATCCTTTTCACTATCGAAACAAGGCACAGTTTCCTGTAGGGAAAAATAAAGAGGGGCATATTATTACCGGATTTTATGCCGGTCGTACACACAGCATTATTGAAAATCGTGATTGTGCTCTGGGTGTGCCTGAAAATCAAGAAATCTTAAATCGTGTAGTCTCCTATATGGAAAAATATCATATAGAACCATATGATGAAACGACCGGAAAAGGATTGATTCGTCATATTTTTACCCGTTGTGGTTATTATACAGGTCAGCTGATGGTGTGCATGATTATAAATGGAACCTCCATCCCTCACCAGCAGGAGCTGGTAGACTCACTTCGGGAAATTCCGGGAATGACCAGTATTACCCTGAATGTCAACAAAAAAAGAAACAATGTAATTCTTGGAGACCAAATGAAACTTCTCTGGGGTCAGGAATATATCACAGATAAAATAGGAGATATTTCCTATCAGATTTCTCCTCTGTCTTTTTATCAGGTGAATCCACAGCAGACCTGGAAACTCTATTCCAAGGCATTGGAATATGCGGACCTTCATGGAGAGGAGACGGTTTGGGATCTTTATTGTGGCATTGGAACAATCTCTCTTTTCCTTGCCCAAAAAGCAAAATATGTCCGTGGTGTTGAGATCGTTCCTGCAGCTATTGAAGATGCTCGTCGTAATGCTCGTTTAAACCACATCGAAAACGCAGAGTTTTATGTGGGGAAGGCAGAAGAAATCCTTCCGGATTATTATGAAAAATATGCCCAGGATCACCCTGGTGAAACTGCCCGGGCAGATGTGATCGTGGTAGATCCTCCAAGAAAGGGGTGCGATGAGACCCTTCTTGACACAATAGTGGAAATGCAGCCGAAGAAAGTCGTGTATGTCAGCTGTGATTCGGCAACTTTAGCAAGGGATCTGAAATATCTGTGTGAGAGAGGATATCAAGTGGAGAGCGTGTGCCCGGTGGATATGTTCCCGATGACGGTTCATGTTGAAACTGTTTGCCTCTTGAGCAACCGAAAATCAAAACCTGATACTTATATAAAACTGAGTCTGGATATGGAAGATTACTACAGAATCAAAGATGCAGAGAAGGAAAAGAATAAGACATCATAATTAAACAGAACTATAAGGAGAGTTGCTAATGTGTGGAAGCGTTGGCAACTCTTTTGTGTTTTCGGAAAAAATATGAAAATTAGTGGTTATTTGATTGTGAAAGTGTGATAGTAAGAAAGGTGGATGATGAGAATGAGATTTAGAGATGTATTAACGAAAACGGTATTTCCAATGGTATCATTGATGGTGTGGGCGTGGTTGGCATATAATTTTTGTATGTCTTTAGGGCGGACTGAATGGTGGAAAATATGGATGGTTATTGGAATGCCATACGGAATACATAGAATGTGTGTATGGTTATTACCTAAGAACTTTGATATAGGTGGAACCGCCGGAGTTTGGGTAATAAATATAATATTAGGTTGTTTGATTGGTGAAGTGGTAGTTATATGGTATGTAATACGTGCCGTTTATGTTTTATTTAAATATCTTGTAGATCTGTTAAGATAAATAATTTCATGATTTTAAATTATGTATAGATATTTATTGGCGTATTGTCTCACTGGCTTGCGTACCACAAATTGATACAATGCACCCTTTGAGCGTTGAGGGTGCATTTTTAACGATTACCCCTACTCGAAAAACGATAGGGTGCATTTGCCTCGGATTTATGGTATTCTATGGTAAAACACAGCGATAAAATATGATTTTCAGGAAAGGTGAGGTATTGATTATGAGCAAGGTATTAGTAGCGTATTTCAGTGCCAGCGGCGTAACAGCGAAACTG
>Ga0129308_1000232_pt1 | contig 98930 bp, 87 predicted proteins | sample L827metagenome_FD_94440 | JGI IMG/M metagenome (GOLD analysis project Ga0129308, IMG submission 94440) | Ring-tailed lemur group fecal microbial communities from Wisconsin, USA - L827 metagenome | ecosystem: Host-associated > Mammals > Digestive system > Large intestine > Fecal | place: USA...
AGAAAGGGCGGGCTAAGGAAACCCTGTTCTTTTGTCTGGATATTCGAACCAATATATCTCTATATAAAATTCAAAATGGTTCCGGGTGCATCGCACCAGGAACCATTTTGTCTACAGTCTGAAGAGTTTGTCACAACAAACTCTTTTTTAACAATGGGATGAAATGAGATAAAAATACAAAAAGACACAGAGAAATCTCTCTATGCCTTTATGGTAATATCAGCGGTTTTTTCCGCAGCAGTTCTTATATTTCTTACCGCTTCCACAGGGACAGGGATCGTTTGGATATACCTTCTTTGCCTTCTCCCCCTGTCGCTGTGAAAGGCGGATGATATTGTCCTTTTTTATCCCGGATCCTAATGCCCCCTTATCAACCAGCTCCAGGGGCGTATATCCCCGGTTCATCAGCATGCGGGTATTGTTCCACAGTTCGCCGATGGCCTGGACCAGCTGCTCCATCTGCGCCTGACCGTTACATATAATATCATTTTCCACCAGGATATTTAAAATCTCCCGCATCTGGCAGCCGTCTGTGATCTCATGCTGAACCATCATCCCTGCATACTCCGCGGTCTCCTGATCCAGTTTCATTTTCTTTACCAGAAATGCAATAAAATTCTTCAGGAACCGGTCATTGGGCAGATACCCGGTCCGGGCCAGGTCACGGATCTCATCTCCTGTGGGTATATAAAACTCCTTATCTCCCTGTGCCATAAGAAGTCCTCTGTCATTGGGATAAAGGAGCTTGTTATAAAACATATCCTTCTTATATACAAACTCCATAAAGCAATCCGGTACCTGTTCCGCCATCCGGACCAATTCCTCGCAGCTGACAGAATCCCCGCTGGCAGCGGCAAAATACCGGGTCATGATCTTTGCCGGCAGGATCCCGCAAAGAACGGCTGCCGCATCAAAGCAGTCCACCAGGGCACTGAATCGTCTTCTTTTTTGCTCAAATTCTTCTGACTTTATGGATTGGTAAAGATTCTTCACATCTTCAGGAATCACGATCCGGTCATCTTCCCTGACACCTATATAACAAGACTCATAAAGTCTCTCCAGCAATTCTGCCTCATCCTCATCACCGATCCCGCCATTTTTAATAATCTGCTCAAAGCGATTCAGCTCATCCGTTCCAATGCAGACAAAATACCGTATGGCCTCCTCAGCTTTCAGCATCTCCGCTGACAATGCGGTGATCAGCCGTTCCTTCCCATACTTTGAAAACTGATCCATGCCTTTGAGCTCTGCAATCTCCACCAGATCCTTTCTGGTGAAATCAGCAAATATATCTTTTAAGTAGACAGCCTGTGAGATCTCATCTTTCAAATACTGTTGAAATGCCTCCCTGTCATTCTCTAAACTAATGTCATACCTGTTGATATTTTTTCTTATAAGCTCTGCCATCATTTGTATGGAATCCTCCATCCTGTGACGGTCCGAACGGAGAGGAATGTTCTTATTCCGGTCTGATTTTGTTGCTTTCAGTCCAAATTCCCCATTCAAAAAATCCTCGTAAATCTCTCTGCCCGTGCGCCTGTCCCCTTTTCCCCAGATAAGGAAACAATCACTTTCAAGGATCTCATTCACCCCAAGCATATCATACGCTTCCTGATATCCCTGACACTCTGCCCATTCGCATCTCTCGTCATGCTCGGGATGGCCTTTATCAGCCATAATTTCAAGGCACTGGTAATATCCCTCGATCCCCCCACAGTCTTCCATGGGACACGCCCCTTTATATTTGATCACCTGTGGATAGTTAAAGGGATAATCCGCAATGATCTTCTCAATCGTCACCCGGTGTCTCCAGTAATCTCCCAGGTCATATATATAGGTAAACCAGTCATTTTCCTCCATATACTTGCGGATATAAGTGGTATTGGCTTCCCCGTAATCATATCTTCCGCCCTTGAAATACTCAAAATCTTCCACATTCTCCATAATGCATAATTCCAGATGATAAAACTCAAACTGGGACAAATGATACCCGGTCCATCCCATTACCTTATTTAAGATCACCCCCAATTGGGAAAATGTAATACCTGAGGGGACAATACACCGTCTCCAGATCGGCGGTTTGGAGCCATTGATCACAATTTTCAACTGATATGCCTTCATCTTTTTTCCTTTCTCCATCGTACCTTCACTGCACCATTGGCTGCAATGCTTTTCGTTATATAAAACCTGATGCTAGAATTATATCATTGATATGTAAAAAGGGATAGATGCCATTTTAACACCTATCCCTCCACCGGCTCACCCACCGGTTTATTTCCCTATACAATGGGCAGGATCGGGAGTGCCGGCGGGCAGAACCAATCTGTAATAAGCCCCGTTCTCCGGCGGTTTACGGTTGCCGATTTCCACTCGCCCCCCCAGATACTCCATTCCGGTGCGCACCACAGAGAGCCCTATTCCAAATTCTCCTCCCTTGCCCTGGTAGAACCGCTCAAATACATGGGGAATATCCTCCATACTAAATCCCATTCCATCATCCTCAACCAGTATGACCGCCTGCTCCCCATCCGTTTCACAGCGGACCAAAACTTCACTTTTCCCATAGCGGATGCAGTTGGAAAGGACGTTTTGTACGATCCGCCCTAAAAGTTCAGGATCCGCCCACACATAAACATCCCGCTCTCCCGGTTCCATCCGCAGCTTACTCCCTCCCGCGATCCCTAGAAGGGCGTCCATTCGTTCTTCCAAAAATTCTTCCAGATCTATCTCTGTCATATGCATCTTTAGTTCATTGTTATCCATCTTCGTAAGTGTGAGGATACTCTCCACCAGATTCATCATGCGCATGCTCTCTGATAAGATGACTCCGGCGGCTTTTTTGTGTTCCTTCATCACATCACACTGGATGCCCTGGGCATATCCGATTATGGACGACAGCGGCGTTCTGAGATCATGGGATACATTTTGAAAAAAACGCTCTTTTTGTTTTTCACTTTCCCTGATCTTTAATTCCATCCGGTTGCATGCCTGTTTCAGCGTCTCCAGTTCCCGAACCGAATAAACATCTTCGATCTGCGCAGACTTCCCGTCTCCGATTGCCTTAGCCTGTCCGCATAACTGTTCCAAGGGCCGTGCAATACTGCCTGCCACCATCCATATCATACCGGCAGCAACAAAGACAGCCGCAATTGCTATAAATGCCAAAAGCTTTCCCGTATAGTTCCATAACAGCGCCACATCCGGTATCCTCGCTGCTGCAATAAAATATTTTGCCCTGACATTATTCTCTGCCTCTGCCTGAAAAAGACGGATGCTCCAATTTTCACCGCCCGCTTCTATATTCGTTCCAGCCGTCCGATCCAGCTGTCCGCTTTCGATCAGTTCAACACAAGCTGAAGTAAATCGGTCAAAGCCAGCCGTTTCATCCTGATCATCCGGGTAAATCTTCTTTAATTTTGAATTAAAGACCAAAAGCCTGCCGCCTGTCTCACCTGATTTTACACTCTGCTTAACCTGCTTTAATAGTTCTTTGGAATATGCTCTGTCTTCCTCAGGCGTTCTGTCCTCCGGTGCAGGTGCATCCCGGTAAATTTCCCCGGCCAGTCCCTCCACGATCTTTATGACCCGTTCCGCATCCCGTTCTGCCGTGACATTTACATACCATTGGGATGTGGAAGAAAAAATAAACCAGGCTGAGCCGGTCAGCAGAAGGATCACCAGCAGAACCAGATAAAATATACGCGTATGTATTCTGTTTCCCATTAAGATTGCTGCCTTTCCCAAACCGGCTGTTGTGTAAGGCGGTATCCATATCCCCAGACCGTCTCCACCATTGCAGATACATGCTTCTGTTTAAGCTTCTTTCGGAGACGTTTTACCAGGTCGTCCGGCATCCGCATTTCATCCTGGATTCCCTTGCATCCCCAAATCTGCTCCAGCAATTCCTTTTTAGAAACAGCCGCTTCCTTTCTCTCGATCAGATACAAAAGAAACTCAAACTCCGTAGGCGTAACCGTAAACGCCTCATCGCCCGCATACACTTTTCGTTCCTTTCTGTATATCCTTAGGTTACCGCACTCATACTCATCCTGGACCGGTCTGTCGCTCCCGGACTGTTCCCCGGACAGTTCTGACCTGCGAAACAATGCCTTTACACGGGCAATCAATTCCAGGGGCAGAAATGGTTTGGAAATATAATCATCACTTCCCATGGTAATCCCCGTAACCCGGTCCATGGGGCTGTCCTTTGCCGATACGATCATGATCGGCACCCTGCTTTCTTTGCGGAATGAAGTACATAAACTGAGGCCGTCCTCTCCGGGCATCATCACATCCAGAATGATCATGTCCGGCATCTTTTCACGGACCGCCTTACGTATACTATAGCCATCCCCAAAGACCTCCACTGCATATCCCTCATTCTCAAGAAATGTTTTCATCATCATTCGTATGTTCTGTTCATCATCCGCTATATAAATCAGTTTCTGCATCCTGCCCTCCTCTGTTGTTTTTTTCCAAATCGAAATATATGTCTATCATCATAACATTTTATCAGAAAATCGTAAACGGCTGCCACATATTTGCCACAAACATGCACTGTTAACCACCAAACTGAAACAGGTATAATAACCTCGTGATCAGCATTCACACGACTAAAACAAACCAGAAAGGAAGTATTTATTATGAAAAAAAATATTAAAATTTTATGTACCGCAGCTGTCATGGGCTGTCTCACGGCCTTTCCCTCATGGGCTGCAGAGACAAAAGCCGAATACAAGGAAGAGATTGCCCCGGTCCGGGCGGAGTTAAAAGCCCTGGAATCAGAAATGAAACCTATACGCGAAGAAAACAAGGCTTCTGCTGCCCGTTATAAATCGGTACGCCTTTCTAAAAAGGAAACCGGCTCTCTAAGTGTCAGCAAGGAAACATGGAAAAAAGCAAAGGAACTTCACAGTCAGATCACGGCGATCCGCAAAGATATGGGCAAATCCACCGGCAAAGACTTAAGACAGCAGATAAAAACCGCTGTTAAGGAGAAAAATTTCCATACGGCCATCCAAAGCATGGACCAGCTCCTGGAACTGAAAAAATCAAGACAGGATCCCATCAATGAGATCCATCAGATCTGGCAGCAGATCGATACACTACTTCAGCAGGGTTAATACCCGGAACTGGGATAACGGGTGCAACCGGAAAAACAGCTGCGGCAGGGATAGTTGCTGCAGCAGGGATCTCATTTTATTTAAAATGCGATAGATGGTATTTCAGCCATCTACCGCATTTTTCAGCAAACTTTTATTTTACAGAAATTCTACAAACTTCAATTTTGCAAACGATCAATAGCCACATTTAAACCGATTACTGCACCCATGCTCCTGAACTGTCCACATATCTGCCGTCCGGTGTCCACGTACCGGCGTACATCACACCATTGCTGCCCAGGTAATACCACTTGCCGTTTACAGCCTGCCAGCCCGTTGTCATTGCGCCTGATGCGTCCAGATAATACCACTGGTTATTCATCTTTAACCAGCCTGTCTGCATAGCACCGCTGCTGTTCAGATAATACCATCTTCCATTGACAGCCTGCCAGCCCGTCTGCATCTCACCGCTGCCATTCATATAATACCACTGTCCGTTCACAGCCTGCCAGCCCGTTGTCATGACGCCATCCCCGTTCAGATAATACCAGGTCCCGTCCAGCCGCTGCCAGCCGGTCACCCGATAGCCTGAATTGTTAAAATAGTACCATGCACCGTCAATCTGGCGCCATGAGGAGGACGGATATCCGCCTGTGTCATAGGAGTACCACCATCCCTTCTGGTCCTGTACCCAGCGGCCGCTTCCTCCATAGGTTCCCAGTTCATCCTCATCCACATAGAAGGAATGGGAATCCTCGGACCACTCTCCTGTTTTGCTGTTATACTTTGAAATTGCTCTTACCCTAAAGGTGTAGTCCCCTTCCCGGTTAAAATAGCCGGCAAAGTTATAGGATGTCCCTGTGGTGCTGACCGTGGTCACTGTCTTGTCATCCCGCAGCAGTTTTACATCATAGCTTTTAGCTCCCTCTATCTCATCCCACACAGCAATGGTATCTTCCCAGTCCAGGTTTGATGCCCCTTCCAGCTTTCCGCCAATGCGCTTCAGCTCTGCATAAACTTCAATGTAGTCCCCGCTGTCATATATCTTGGCTTTCTTAAATTCCGCATTACATCCCGAAAGCTGAAAATGGCTTTTGGATGTATAGGAAAAACGGTAGCCATCCTTGGCAGACAGTTCAATCTTTACCTCAGGCACATCGCCCACTGTCCAGGTATCCTGGTCCTCTGAATTCGTATACTCCGCTGATTCCACATAAAACTCGCTGCTTCCCGCTTTTACAGTGATATCGCCGATATCATCACCGCTTGCAGGCGCCTTATCATAAGAAAATGTAAGTTTTACCTTATCAATCTTAGTATCTGCTGCCCAAGACGTGATACCGGTACTAATAGCCATCACGGCTGCCAAAATCAGGCATAATCCTTTCTGTTTTCTCATAAACCTTCCTCCTTGCCTACAATTATATAAATTTTGTTTTAATTGCCTATCTTTATTATAGTAAATCAATCCATTTTGTACAATTTAATAATCCTTAAGAGAATATTACATTTTTAAGACCAGGGGGAGATAGGTTACAAATTATTCCATGTCTAATAGTATTTTCTTGATATCCATCATTCGGTCGCGAAGTCTTGCAGCCTCCTCAAAGTTAAGTTCAACCGCGGCCTGACGCATCTTCTTTTCCAGTTCTTTCACCAGCTTGTTAAGCTCCTTCACATCCATGGATTCCGGATCCTTCTTAAACCGGGCATCCTTTTCCTCCACTGCCTTGGATATTGCGATCAGGTCTCGGACCGCTTTTTTGATGGTTGTTGGAGTGATCCCATGTTCCTCATTATACGTTTGCTGGATCTGCCGCCGGCGTTCCGTCTCCTCAATAGCCACACGCATAGAGTCCGTTATCTTATCCGCATACATGATAACATGGCCCTCTGAATTTCTGGCAGCACGTCCCACGGTCTGGATCAGTGAAGTTTCAGAGCGGAGGAATCCCTCTTTGTCCGCATCCAGGATCGCCACCAGGGTGATCTCCGGTATATCCAGTCCTTCCCTCAAAAGGTTAATGCCCACCAGCACGTCAAACACATCCAACCGCATGTCTCTGATGATCTCAGCCCGCTCCAGGGTGTCAATGTCTGAATGGAGATACTTTACGCGGATTCCCACTTCCCGCATGTAATCCGTCAGATCCTCGGCCATTCTCTTAGTCAGGGTGGTGATCAACACCTTGTGATGATTGGCTACTTCCCTGTTTACCTCTGAGATCAGGTCATCGATCTGTCCTTCCACAGGGCGGACGCTGATTTCCGGATCCAACAGGCCTGTGGGCCTGATGATCTGTTCCACACGCATCAACTCATGTTCCTTTTCATAGACAGAGGGAGTTGCTGACACAAACATCATCTGGCTGATCTTATCCTCAAATTCCCCAAAGCTTAGCGGACGGTTGTCCAATGCGGAAGGCAGACGGAAACCATAGTTTACCAGGGTGGATTTCCTGGACCGGTCGCCTGCATACATTCCCCTGACCTGTGGAAGGGTGATATGGGACTCATCCACAATGATGAGGAAGTCATCCGGAAAATAATCGATCAGCGTACAGGGCGGTTCTCCGGGAAGCCCTCCTGTCAGATGCCTGGAGTAATTCTCAATACCGGAACAAAAACCAGTCTCCCGCATCATCTCCACGTCAAAATTCGTGCGCTCCGAGATTCTCTGCGCTTCCAGCAGCTTATCTTCACTCTTAAAAAACGCAACCTGCTCCTTAAGTTCGGCCAGGATATTCTCAGTGGCCTCCATCATCTTTTCCTTCGGGACCACGTAATGGGAAGCAGGAAAGATAGCGATATGACCCAGCTGAGATTTTATCTCGCCAGTTAGCGTGTCAATCTCCGCAATCCGGTCCACCTCGTCCCCAAAAAACTCAATCCTGTATGCCTCACTGTCAGAATATGCCGGAAAAACCTCAAGCACATCCCCGCGGACCCGGAAGGTGCCGCGCTTAAAATCCATATCATTGCGGTCATACTGGATATCGATCAGTTTGTGGATGATCTCATCCCTGTCCTTTACCATGCCGGGTCTTAGGGATATTACCATCTCCTTGTAGTCAATGGGACTGCCCAGACCATAGATACAGGACACGGATGCCACAATGATCACATCCTCCCTCTCAGAAAGCGCAGCCGTGGCTGAGTGGCGCAGCTTATCAATCTCATCATTGATGGAGGAGTCCTTTTCTATATAGGTGTCTGTGGAAGGGACGTAAGCCTCCGGCTGGTAGTAGTCGTAGTAGGAGACGAAGTACTCCACCGCGTTCTCCGGGAAATATTCCTTGAACTCGCTGTAGAGCTGCGCGGCAAGGGTTTTGTTGTGGGCAATGATGAGGGTCGGCTTCTGGATTTGCTGGATTACATTTGCCATGGTGAAGGTCTTGCCAGAGCCCGTAACCCCTAGTAAAGTCTGGAATTGGTTGCCTTCCTGGAAGCCTTTTACAAGGGCTTCAATCGCCTGCGGCTGGTCGCCGGTGGGCTGGTATTCTGAGTGTAATTTGAACTCCATTTTCGCTTTTTCCTTCCTTGGTGACCACTTAAAAAGTTCGCCTATTAGGCAGAAATTCGTAAAAGAAGACCGTTTTGAGTTGCCTAATAGACGAACTTTTGCCATTTTACGAATGAAGGTCACCAAAATGCTATTTTCTTAACTCCGCAACACTATATAAACTCAATGAAATTAGTAATACCAAATGTCACCAAAATTATAACATAGCGGAAGGAAAAAGTATAGGCGCAAGTAGGAACATTTGTTCTTTCCCTGCGCCTTGTTTTATTTTGAGAACCAAATTGATATTTGATTGAAACTACTACTGCCCTTAATTTTTAAAAATAATCTTCTGCCGGAACTTCGATTTCCAACAGTTCTTCCTCAAGCTGCTTGTCTACCTCCTTTATCGGAAGCACCTCATCTATGAACGGCTGAATTTCATCTACACAGTCAGCAATAATTTCCCGGTTATCACCATATACATCTAAGGTGATTAGCTCCGTTGCATGTCCCATTAATTTGGATACCGCTTTGGGATTAAAATTATTTTTCAAAAGCAGTGTGCAGAAGGTACTGCGTAAATGATGCCACTTTATATCCGGCAGGTTGTTATCCGCTAACAGTTTTTTATAATATTTCCAATGGAAATCCTTGCTTCGCGGTTTCCCGTAGTTAGAGCAGCAAACATATCCTGAATCCTGAAACTGGCTTCTTCTGCGGCTCTTATTTCTCTCATACACCTCCCTCTGTTGCAGAATCGCCTCAAACACATAATCTGGTATCGGAATGTCTCGGTAACTCGATGGGGTCTTCAATCCAAGTTCCTGTTTCGTAAAGGTTTTAGGTGGAAAGTCTTCTTTTTTTGTGTTGATTTTCTTCCCCAGCTGCCGGCGAAGCTTTAGTGTTCGGTTAATATAGTCAATATCCGAATACTTCACACCATTGATTTCCCTTCTGCGAAGTCCCATTAATACATTAAACAGGATTTGCATATGTATCGGCGTGTCCCTGCTGGCCTCCAATAGAATCAGAATCTGATCCATTGTCAGGGTTTTCTGTGTGTCAATACTGCGGGCATGGTATTCCTTCTTTTTTACCTTTTTAGGAAGATTGATACCAACTGCCGGATTCTCCGCAATGATTTTTTTCGCTACAGCATAGTTCATAGAGACATTCATCACCGTTTTAACCAGCCTTGAGACCGATACAGAATATTCTGCACGGTCGTTATACAGCTTTTGAACATCTCCACGGTTAACGGACGACATCTTTTTCTTTCCAAGGATTGGAATAATGTGGTTATACACGATATTGGAATAAGCAGCATAAGTTTCTTCGCTTCTTACCCTCTTGCATATATCCTCCTTTAGCCAAAACTCTAAAAAGTCACTTACTTTAACATTCTCATATACAATATAAGTTCCAGCATGTAATTTACCTATTGTGTTATCCCTGGCAGCATTAGACTCTTTTTCTGTCCTAAACCCCGACTTTTGCTGAGTTCTTTCAGTACCATCTATGTATTTTAACACAACACGGTATCCGAATTTTCCCTTTATAGGAATCACTGGCTTTACTTCCCAATCCACATACTGCTGAAGGCTCAAATCAATTATCATACTGCTCTCCTTTCCACAGGAACGAATGCTTGATTCATAAATGCCAATATATTCTCGTTTTCATCCATTACATCACAATAATATTCAAACGTTGTGTGGACAGAGCCGTGCCCAAGTAATGCAGATATCTTAATCAGTGGAACCCCCATCTCAATCAGAATTGTTGCATACATATGCCTTAATCCATGTACCGTGATATGCGGAAGGCCATTCTTGCTACAAATTCCAGTTAAAGCGCTATTTAAAGCTGACAAACTATGTAGTTTTCCATTTCTCTGACAGCTGATATAATCATTGTCATCATATTGACCGGCATACACTACCTTATTGGACTCCACAAGTCGTCTCCGTTTTTCCAGTTCTTCTATGATTATGGCTGGAACCCGCAAAACCCGGAAACTGTTTGGTGTTTTTGGATCTCGTTCAATCAGCCCATAATTGTCTATTTTACTTCCACTCCCTTTTTTTATAAGTGGATCTGAAGCAATCTGCCTTCTGATAGTTACAGTCCTTTTCTCCATATCCAAATCACTGAATTTAAGTCCAAGAATCTCGCCTTTTCGTAAGCCACAGAATAGCCCTAACAATATTTCCAAATACCAGTTATTTTCGGAAGACGCTTTCAGCAGGACCTTGATTTTTTCTTTACTCAGAATTGTTATCTTTGGCTTTTGTCTCTTATACGGCTTTGTGCCAGTAACCGGATTGGTTTTAATATACCCACCGATTACTGCCTCTTTCATTGCCATATTTAGAATCTCCCGCCCTTTATTTCCTGCAGAGGCACTGACCTTTGCTACCCGCTCCAACAATGCATCAAGATACTCTGCATTGGCAAACCGGACCTTGATGTCGTACTCAATATTCGGCAAAATTAAGTCATAAACCGCATACGCGCCTACCATTCTGGTTGTTGTTTCAATTCTTTGAGAGAATATCTCCTCAAACCAATAAATCAAATAATCCTTAAGCGTGACTTCTGTATTGATTTGATGTGCCAGATGATAGGCCCGATACGCCTTTTTAAACTCATCTTCGTGTCGCCTATAGCTCTTATCAGCCTCTTCACTGGTAGCAAACCCGCCCTTTTTGCTGTACTTTATCGAACCATCGTCCTGAAGTATCTTGGTACGGTGATACCATGAATTATTTTCAAAAAAAGCTGCACTATTCTGTGGTTTTCTTTTCAACTATCTCACCCGCCTTAACTAATTCCGTCTAGCCAGTCATCAAAAGATTGTTTGGGAACCCTGAAAAGCTTTCCAACTTTAAGGACCCGGAACGGCTTTTGATTCCTATACGCCTCGTCCAAAAAGGTATATGTTTTGCTCCTCCCAATCCCTAAAATCTCCTGGATTTCCTCTGCGTTATATACTTTTTTATCTTTCTGTAAAACTTCTATCGCTGTCACCCCCTTTACAAAGGCAACTAGCCATGAGCATGATTGATACCACCTAACGTGGTTCAATCTTAGACTAATCGCTAATACTATATTGATTTCACAAAACCGCTCGGTTTTTAAAACAGTCTGTTTCTCTACAATCATTGTAAAAAATTGGCTTTTGTTTCCTCAAGAGCATTTCACAATTTTTTTACTTCTTATAACATTTCATTAAGGTGGTTGTGCTTTCTCCAAAGCAAATTTTCATGCCGTATTTACTCGTCCCCCGGCATCTGGAGTTGTCCTATCTGTTTGCAAAACAGCTTAAACCACGCCAGATGTTTCCATACTAACGCAGCCTCCCCTCATTAGGTGAGCGGCAGTCCCCACAAGTTTCCAACTGATATCATCCTCGCACAGCTTATGCGGCCGTCACAAGCCATCAAACCCCTGCCCGGGCTTATTTTGATTTGATATATTTCGCAGCATTTCTGCTATGGCGTATCTCTCGTATGCTCAATTTCAGTTTTTGTTATAGGACAACTGAACCTATGCTATTTTCAATGTACAAAAAATAAACCTTATATAATATAAATAGGATTAGAATGGGATTATTTAGAAATCTTATAGAAATAAATTGATTATTTTAAATTGTATATGTCTCTTTCCTTATCTTTTCATATCTTCTTAAATGTCCGAATAGCTCCATTTTATCAGCTATTCGGGCATTTTTCTTTTGTGGTAAACCTCGCATATCAAGGTCTAACTTCTTATATTTTTCCTTTCAAACGTGGTTAAAATCGTGGTAAATACTTCTATGCGATTAGACGCTGAACCTCTGATTTTGCCGTATCTATGGACGCATGAGCATACCAGTTCATAGTGATACTGATATTTGAATGCCCCATGATATACTGTGGGTTCTTCCTCACATAATCATTTTGTCCACATGAACCCGTATGTTCAATTCGGCAAAGGCAAGGTTATTGTAAATATGAATTTTGATGGTGAAGATGAATAGCCTTTATCCTCTCACAGAAGATACAGCAAACAAAAAGTCCGATCAAGAGTGCAAGCACCACCTATGGTGGCAAGGCTCTTGACAGGACTTTTTCTTTACTGTTTTGAGATAATCAAGAGGAATAAAGGGGGATTTTATTGCCATGAGAATAATGTGAAAGTCAAAGTTGCCGTGAAATTCATTGATAATCAGACAAAGACAACGTAGGTATCACAGTTTGAACTTGTACTACATAAGGATAGCAACTGGAAGATTGTAAAATAAATTCATAAGCATACAAACACATAAAATTATATGCCTTATTTTTATAGATTATCGTAATATTGGTACAATTCTTTTGCTCGTTTCGATACAAGTTTTTTTAAATGCTCTGGATAGATAGACTTAATCAATTTTCCATATGAAAGGAAATAATCAGCAATAAATCTTTCTTCCCCTACGTTGTAAAATCCTTTTATTTTATATTGTCCATCATATTTGACTAATTCCATTGAGGGATAATTTTCTTTATAAAATAAATCCACTCCTTTATCTAATATTTGAACTTCAAAATCTGTAGCATTTTCAGACTTAAATATGTTTGTCGAACGATTTAGAAGTTCTTGCCTTGGCTTCGGTATATAGCACTCACTTTCTGAAATATCAATAATTTTATCACAACGGAAAACTTGAACTCTTTGCCTGTCATGATTAAAACCTGTAACATACCATTGTCCAAAAGATGAAGATATATTAAAAAACTGCACTTGTACTTCTGATACGAATTCACCTTTTTTATAAGAGATACAGCACACCGTATCTTTTACTGCCATTTCTAAAATATCTTTTAGTAAAGGGCTGCTATTATAATGCTTAGTCCCCTCAAGGCTTAATGTATGTTCCAACTTATTAATAGTATTAATAAGTTCATCAGACAAGCAAGTTTCAAACTTTATCTTTAACTTTTCAATACTTAAATGAAAAGGAGTCGATTCATAGGCGTTTAAAGTTAGCATAGCAAAATACAAAGCATACATTTCATCAACAGTAAAAATAATTGGTGAAAGAAGTCTGTTTTTCAAAATCCCATAACGTCCATTTCTTCCAGTTTCCGAAAATATGGGCATACCGATTTCTTCTAAAGATTGTATATCTCGAATTGCTGTACTTTTAGATATTCCGTACTCTTGCATAATATCTTTCAAGTTAAAAAAACTTTTATCATTTAAAAAAATCATCATGTCATTCAATCGTGTTGATTTACGCATTTGTTTAAACCTCCTTATTTCGTTAATTGGTGTCATGTTCTGATACCTTTTTATATTATACTAATCATGTATCAATAATAAAAGGAGGATTTCTATGGATACACTAAATGAATTTCAAAAAATGATGGCAGAACAGACTGACCTTGCGTTGGCAACTATCGGAACAGACGGCATTCCAAATGTTAGAGTTGTCAATTATTATTTCAATCCCGAAAATAATATTGTATACTTTTCAACATTTAAAAATAACGTCAAAGTAAAAGAAATGAAACAAAATCAGAATGTTGCCTTTACAACAATTCCAAAAAAAGAAAACGAGCATATAAAAGCGAGAGGAACTGCTATCAAGAGTAAAAAAACTATTTTTGATTTGGCAGATTGTTTTTGCGAGAAGATACCTGATTATCGAGAAACAATAGAATATGGTTGGAAATCACTGATAGTATATGAAATACACTTTGGAACAGCGACCGTTACTTTAGATTTATCGAATAGTAAAACTCTCAAGTTGTAAATAATTAAAACTAAATTTATTAATTATAGTACAAGTGCCATGAGGAAGCATTACAGTATATCATGGGACATTCCAACATCAACATGACGTTGAACTATTATGCTCATGCCACTTCTGACAGTGCATTAGCGAAAATGGAACGGTTGATTGCGCAGTAGTAAATAGAGGTTTTACTACTCTTTCTACTACCTTTGAACACTGAAACATGCGGGGATATGAAAAGATTTAAGAATATCTTCCGATACGAAAAACGCCGGGAAGCCTGTAAATACAGGCTATACCGGCATATAAGAACTTATAAAGAGATAGTCAAAAGTATAGTTTGATCTGGGAATAAAAATCACTACTAGGTACAGAGTTGCCAACCTTACCAACAACGCCATCCCAAAAAACAAGGCGGCGTTTTACAATAGGGGCACTTCTGATTAGTGTGGCCAGAAGCAATATGCTTCCTACGCCCCCTCATGGAAACAGATTCTGGTGCTTATATCCCCCAGCGCTATCATCTGCAAAACACAGGCTGGGCTTTATATCTGTCTATCAAATTTCACTATATCTTCATCTAAAATATAATTTACCGTGCCAAGATATTCTCCTTCTCCATATCTTGGTATTGTTATATTTTTTCTTTTTACAACCTCCCTATACCATTTCACCGCAGTCGGAGAAGCAATATATCTTTTGAAATCATCGATGGTTGGTTGGCTATTTTCCCATATTTTCTCCTTTTTATAAATCTTCGATCCACTCCATATCTTTACATACTGGCCATTGTCAGAAAAAAACCTGATTAGAACGGACTCATCAACAATTCTTATGCCATCAATTTCCAGCGATGTAAAGCTATCTATATTCGTGCAGACCAATTGAATAATCCGTTCTTCCGGATAAGGTTCAGGAGGAAGAAATCCATTGGTTATATCTCTAATCAAGGCCCAATCCCTTAATAAAACTTGCTTCCTTAGTTTAAGCTGTTTTATGGCCTTCTTTATCTCTTGGCGGTCTTCATAGTAACGTTTGGGATCGTAAGGTGTCACCAGATGCTTTATTTCAATTATCACAACATGATTATCAAATAAAGCTATAACATCAAAATCTGTATTTCCTATAGAGGATTTAAATTCTATTTTATCTGCATAGACATTCCATAAGGAAGACTGCGACAATTTATTTCTTAAATAGGATTCATACTCATCTCCAATTGCCGCCCGCTTTATTTTATAATCCAGCATAATCTGCTCAAGCATTCGGGTGATATTAATTTGCCGAATCAAATTAGGGGCAAATAAAACCCTTTTACCACTTATTTGAACCAACGGTTTTGAGAATAAATCGCCCTCTTTCCCGCGTTGCGGATAATATATAAACCACTCCACCAGCTTAGTTGCTGTATTTAAACTCTTGCCATATAATCGTGAAAAACTTTTAATTAGCAAATCAATATCAACTACTGGATATAGATAATTAAACCGATCATGTTCAATCTCTTCCCAATTATGATTTAAGATATTTGAATAAATTTCGCTCATTGTCACCAAAAATTCATGCACCTCAAGGAAGTCATTCAATTCACCATATGGTAACGTTTGCCTTAAATAGGCTGGAAAAATATCCGTCTGCTTAATAATTTTCATTGTGCAGTTAGCAGATAAATTACAACGCAAGTAGACCTCCAATTCCAGTTCAAAAATGCTCTTCCACAAATCCAACTTTATTTTCTTGGCAAGGCGTATTATAAACTTATTCCCATTAATTATTCTATTTTGATTTGATATCAATAAATCAATACTATTTTGAAATCTTCTGGCCTCTCTGCGTATTCCTGCAACAAAATCAATCAGGCTCGCTTCATTGGAATTGGGCACAAAAACTGTAATATCATCATCTGTATCCGTTTTTCCAAGTTTAACCGAGTAATCCTTATATATATAAAGGGACCATAATCCGTTTATTAATTCACAAAAATTTGAATGATGAACGAACTTCATAATATCCGGACATTGCAAACATCGCTCATATGTTAGATTATCGCAAGGTTTTTCAAAATTACTGTCATAATAATATAAATAAGGAATTGAATAATCTATCAGCTCTATTAGATTTTCGCTATTCTGTGATGTTGAATATCTCATACCAGGATAGATTTCAGATTCTACATTTGCAACCAAATGCTTTATCCCTGTGATTGGCTTTTTACCATCTATGTTATTCAACTCAATACCAAGTTTATGCTGATCCTCAAAAAACGAAATTAATGCCCTCAATTGATAATCCAATGGATAATTCATAAATTCCGTCTTTTCTCTGGCTGCATTATTATTTTTCATGTTACTATAAATAGCCTCATAAGCCAACCCCAGTTCCATCATCATAAATCCAAAGTCTGTTTCATATTTTTCATCCATTGACATTATCATCTGTACTAAAGATTCTAAATCTGAATCTTTGTAATTATATGAAATTGGCGAGCCAAGAAGGTTGCGATACAATACAATCTTTTTAAATTTCTCCGGATTTCCTTGATATATGTTGTATAGTTCCTTAATGTCCATTTTAAACCACCTTTTAAATTACAATTTCAGCCATCTAATCATCTAACCCCATTATACAATATACCGAAATAAAAATACAGCAGTGTATATACTCTCATACATACACTGCTATATCATACAGAAAACTTTAGGTCAGTTTACAAGGAACTACACGCAGACCACGAAACGGAGGTTGCTGACAACAAATAAAGGCTGAACATCAAGCACAGGGAAAGTGCGGGGTGTTCAGCCTATTTTGTTGTCCGGGGTTTCCAAAGGGGCTTGCCCCTTGGCACACGACTTTGCCTGCAAAGTGTAGTGTGTTATACGCTCTGTCGGCGTTGCCGTGAAAATACCGTTGCCGCTGGGGAGGGCAAGGGCATTTGAAGCGGCAGGAAAACAGGGCTGCGATTGCGTGGCCGGAGCCGCAAACACAGGACTGGTTTCATCAGCAGGCAGGGCGTATATGGAACTCCCGCTTTTCGTTCCACGCCGGACTTCGGGACAAATTGTTCCGAACTCGTAGCCACACTCCCGTAAAAATTGAAATGGGCGGGAAGCCATTTTAGGGCTTTCCCGCCTTGATTGCCTCTCAGCAAAGACGGGCGGGACTGTCAACGGCGGTGCATTTATGCGCCGTTCATCTTGACCGTTGACTGGCTCGGCTGGCTTTGCTATCTTCCCGATAAATGGGCGTTATAATTCAATCCAGTACCGCTGAATAATACCGCTTTCACTTAATCCTACTGTATCAGTAATTTCTTTTTCCAATATGCCACCATTCTTTATAATTGTTTTTTGCGACGCTGCATTATTTTTATCACAGGTTAATAAAATGCTATTTTCGCCAAACTTACGGCAGATAGGCAAAATCAATTTAAGCATTTCAGATGCATACCCTTTCTGGCGTTCTGATGGACGGACACTATACCCAATATTCCCCCCATAATTGAAAAGAAAGTCAGATAAAGGGTGTCGAAAATCAATTATGCCGACCACGTAGTTATCTTGCTGTCTTACAGCTAAAAATACTTCAGACGGGACATATTCGTCTTTATATTTCGCTTTTAATCTGGCTTCAAAATCTATCCATTCCTCAAACGAATGTACTTCTTCAAGCCCTGCACAACCATCAAAGCTATCTTTATTTTGCAACATTTCGTTTCTGTATGCCATAACTTGCTCCGCATACTGTTTTGTTGGCTCTACTAAAACTATTTTACTCATTTTGATTTACCTCACCAACTGATATTTAATACTTCATTTTTACTTGGCACTCGCTACATTCTCTATCGTGAACAGAAATAATACCGCCACATTGTAGACAAGTATATTTCTCTTTCTGTTTCTCCATGAACATTTCTAAACCATGGTGACGAACAAATTCACTGTTATCCATAAGGCTTGCTTGATACCGTTTGTTATAGCTTTTTTCAAGATTTTTTATCAGCTTACATGGATATTCGGAACATTCAAAGCAATAGGATAAGGACTTCTCTTTGACGCAATCCTTTATCTTGCATTTGCGGCAATGCTCTGGTTTTCCCTCATCACTATTCAAGCAACCTGCACATGGCTTTTGATGGTAACAGTGCTTATAACAAACCTTACAATTCATTCCGCAAGGAGCAAACATAATCGTATCAATATTTTCTTTAGGCATTTTCATAATATTTTGTCTTTCTAAATTTCATTTCAAAGATTTTTTTGTAGCATTTCTTGCAATGTATAAGAAATCGTCCGAAGTTCTTTCCCCTCTGTGGCTACTTTGCCATAGGGCATACTGACCCCAGCTTTTAAGTCAATCGTAAATTTATCCGAATATACCTTTTTTGCTCCAGAGTGATATTCAAGTGTAAATGTCACTTCTTTATCTATTTTTGCATAATCAAGTGTGCATATCCTTGATTGCCCTGGAGCTAAAACGGCATTATTAAGTCCCTCCAAATAATCTCTATCATTTCGGATTTTATAGCAACCTTTGAAATCAAAATCATACTCAAATTTTGTGATGTAAGCTGGAGATTTCCCGAAGTTTCTAACAATCAAATAGAAAAAAGGATTACCCGCATTGATTTCATCAGTATAAACAGAAATAACGGGTCTTGTTGACTCTTCAATCATTTTATTGTTTTGCCGCAACGTAATCACAACTGTAACCACAGATATTGCGGCTAATAGAAAAGACAAAACACAAAGAATAACATTTACAATAGTTGCTACATCCATATTTTAACCTCCAACTAAATCTACTTTCCTGCCTGCTCAATCAACTTTTTTGCTAACTGCTGGAACAGACCGGCGGCTTCCTCGTTCATCGGTGCAAGCTGTCCGATCTGTCCGGCAACCATCGCTGTTACATCGTCTACGGTAAGCGGGTTTTGTTTCTGCTCAACCAATGCGTCCTGCATGGTCTGGAACATGGCGGCGGTCACAGCTTCTCCCGGCTGTTCTCCGCTGTCCATGTCTTTCTTAATATCCCGCAGGATAGCAAGGAAAACATTTTTGATTTTCTCAATTTCCGCTTCATGGTCGCCCAGCTTTTGGGCGTTCAAAAACTGCAAATCCCGCTTTGCTTCCGCCCGGTGTTCAGGGTGTTCTTTCATTAAGTCGGACAGGGAAGCTGTTGCCATTTCGATAAGCTGGTTTCGTGCCATTATCCCCCTTGCCGCCGTATCTTGAAAATAAATCCGTATCAAATCTATCAGCCTGGGGAAATTTCGGTGTTCCAACAAGCGGTTGAGGACTTGCACATCAACTGCGCCTGTTACAAGCCCCCTAACAGCCCCCTCGGACAAGCCCAGTTCGGAGATGTCATAGCTTTTGCGGACGCTTACGGTAGATAACCCCAGTATGTAGTCTGTCGATACCTTAAATTCTTTTGCCACACCTATGAGAATATCACTGCTGACTGTCCTTGTTTCGCCGCTGACTATCCGGCTCAACTGGGAAGCAGAAACGCCTATCTTCTCCGCAAGTTCTTTTTGTGTGATGTGGTTTCCGTTGCATAAATCAGAAATCCGTTGTCCGGGTGTTCCGGGTAAAGCCATAGTACGCACCTCCTCCGCATAATTCCATTATACATCAAAATTGCAAAAATACAATTTTCAAAGTGTAAACTTCAAAGAAATGCAATTCTCGCAAAAATCCGGGGATTGCATTTTTTTCGTGTAGACTTAGGGTAATTCATCGGTGAACAGTACCTTGAAAAATGAATGACCGTCCGAAAAGGAATACCCCGGCAGGGGAAGCACCGCAAAGAGCCAGCTTCGGGACAAGTTGTCCCGAAGTGCGGGGAGCGTGCCAACGCCGGAACACGCCGCAGGAATGGGGCAGGAAGCCTTTTCTGGGAGAACGGCAAAAGAGAAATGGAGGAACGCATGAGAGATAACCCATACAAACGACTGCCGCCTTTAGAGCGCAAACCGGGCGGCTTCCTCTACCGCATGACCCCGGCACAGAGGAAACAGGCAAACGCCCTTATCAGGCGGGAGTGCTGTCATTGTGATGATGGGAATTGTATCGCCCTTGACGATGGCGACACCTGTACCTGCCCGCAGACGGTTTCTTTCTCTGTCTGCTGTAAGTGGTTCCGCTGGGCGGTTTTGCCGCTGAATGGAACACTGGAAGCGGAGATTTTCCGGGATAAGGACTTGAAACGCTGTGCGGTCTGCGGCGGTGTGTTCGTTCCAAAGTCCAACCGGGGGAAATACTGCCCGGACTGTGCCGCCAGCGTTCACAGGTGGCAGAAAGCAGAAAGTGAACGGAAAAGGAGGTCGAGCGTGGACAATTAGACAGGAAAAAAGCCTTGATTTACAAGGCTTCCAGAGAGCAGAACCGGGGGAAGTGGTATAAAGTATCACCCTCCCCCGGAAGTGCCGTTCTAACTGTCCACAAAACACACTATGACAAACACGATTTATATTCACCAGCCGGAAAAGGCGTTCAGCTTCACCCGGCTTCCGAATTTCCTTTTTGAAGCCCCCACATTTAGCCCTCTGTCCAACGAAGCAAAGGTGTTGTATGCCTTTATCCTGCGCCGGACAGAGTTATCCTGCAAGAACGGCTGGGCTGATGAATACGGGCGGGTTTATCTGTATTATCCCATTTGCGAGGTGGTCGCCCTGCTCCACTGTGGGCGGCAGAAAGCGGTCAACACCCTGCGGGAGTTACAGTATGCGGGGCTTGTGGAGATACAGAAACAGGGCTGTGGAAAACCCAACCGCATTTACCCAAAATCCTATGAAGCGGTTTCAAATACTGACTTCAAGAAATCCCGCTCTGGAACGCCGGAGGACTGGAAAGCGTACCTGACAAGTACGAAAATCAATCCTCTTGAAGTACGCAAACTGGACGGTATATAGAAATACAAAGATTAAACAGATTTATTTATATCTATTCCATTCCAATCCTATCAGAGATAATTTCGGCGGGATTTTCCTGTGGAAAAGTCCCGGATAGGAAAGGAATGGGGAAAGGAGCAGAATGGCACAACACGCAATTTTGCGATTTGAGAAGCACAAGGGCAATCCGGCAAGACCGTTGGAAGCCCACCACGAAAGGCAGAAAGAACAGTACGCCAGCAACCCCGACATTGACACCAGCTGGAGCAAGTACAACTTCCATATCGTCAAGCCGGAGGGCAGATACTATCACTTCATTCAGAGCCGCATTGAACAGGCCGGATGCCGGACAAGGAAAGACAGCACCCGCTTTGTCGATACGCTGATAACCGCCAGCCCGGAGTTTTTCAAGGGGAAATCCCCAAAGGAGATACAGGCGTTTTTCCAGAGTGCGGCTGAATTTCTCATTGACCGGGTAGGCCGGGAGAATATTGTGTCGGCGGTGGTACACATGGACGAGAAAACACCGCATTTGCATTTGACCTTTGTTCCGCTGACAAAGGATAACCGCCTGTGCGCAAAAGAGATTTTAGGCAACCGGGCGAGCCTGACAAAGTGGCAGGACGATTTTCACGCCTACATGGTAGAAAAATACCCGGATTTGGAGCGTGGGGAGAGTGCCAGCAAGACAGGGCGGAAGCATATCCCCACCCGGCTTTTTAAGCAGGCGGTCAACCTCTCCAAACAGGCAAGGGCGATTGAAGCCGTCCTTGGCGGCATTAGCCCGCTGAACGCCGGGAAGAAGAAAGAAGAAGCCCTCTCCATGTTGAAAAAGTGGTTTCCCCAGATGGAGAACTTCTCCGGGCAGTTGAAGAAATATAAGGTCACGATAAAAGACCTTTTGGACGAAAATCAAAAACTGGAAGCCAGAGCCAAAGCCAGTGAAAGCGGCAAGATGAAAGACCGTATGGAACGGGCGAAGCTGGAAAGCGAATTGGACAATATGCAAAGGCTGGTTGACCGTATTCCGCCGGAAGTGCTGGCGGAGTTGAAGCGGCAACAGCGGCACACAAAGGAAAGGTGATTTAATAAGCAGAATTTTACGCCGCCCCTGTGCGGCATTGTACCTTGAAAATTGAATACAGGAGGTTCTATGGAGCATATCAGATACAAAAAAGAAACAGCGGTCGTGACTTTTCAGGGAAAGGAAGTCACGCTGGAAAATCTCTCCCCGGTGTTCACGCTGGATCAGGAAGCGGCAAAACGCCGAGAACTGGAACAACAGCTTTATGAGGTGTTCCGCAAGTATGCCGACAAACGGCAGAGCGAGGAAGCCGGGGCGTAAGGTTTTCCAAAGCCATCGTTGATTTGCGGGGCTGCTGGCGGTATAATAGAACTGTCAGCAGCTCCGTTTCTTTTTTAAGAAAAGGAGCGACAAATGAATAATAGAGTAGACGCAATCTATGCAAGACAATCGGTGGACAAAAAGGACAGCATTTCCATTGAAAGCCAGATTGAGTTTTGCAAATATGAATTGAAAGGCGGTCACTGCAAGGAATACACAGACAAAGGATATAGCGGCAAGAACACAGACCGCCCGAAGTTTCAGGAGTTGGTGCGGGACATCAAGCGGGGCTTGATAGCAAAGGTCGTGGTTTACAAACTTGACCGTATCAGCCGTTCCATTCTGGACTTTGCCAACATGATGGAACTGTTCCAGCAGTACAATGTGGAGTTTGTGTCCTCTACGGAAAAGTTTGATACCTCTACCCCGATGGGGCGGGCTATGCTGAATATCTGTATCGTATTCGCACAGTTAGAGCGTGAAACGATACAGAAGCGGGTAACGGACGCTTACTATTCCCGGTGCCAGCGTGGTTTCAAAATGGGCGGCAAAGCCCCTTATGGCTACCACACCGAACCTATCAAGCTGGACGGTATCAACACAAAAAAGCTGGTGGTAAACCCGGAGGAAGCCGCCCATGTGCGGCTGATGTTCGAGATGTACGCCGAGCCTACAACCTCCTACGGGGACATTACCCGCTACTTTGCCAAACAGGGGATTTTGTTCAACGGCAAGGAACTGATACGCCCAACATTGGCGCAGATGTTACGCAACCCGGTCTATGTGCAGGCAGACCTTGATGTGTACGAATTTTTCAAAAGTCAAGGTACGGTCATCGTCAATGACGCCGCTGACTTCTCCGGCATGAACGGGTGCTATCTGTATCAAGGACGTGATGTCAAGACTCGCAAGAGCATGGAATTGAAAGAACAAATGCTGGTGCTTGCGCCCCATGAGGGTATTGTCCCGGCTGATGTGTGGCTGACCTGCCGCAAGAAGCTGATGAACAACATGAAAATCCAGTCTGCCCGGAAAGCCACTCATACATGGCTGGCGGGAAAAATCAAGTGCGGGAATTGCGGATATGCCCTTATGAGTATCGTCAACCGGGTAGGCCGTCAATATCTCCGCTGTACGAAACGGCTGGATAACAAGAGTTGCCCCGGCTGTGGGAAAATCATCACTTCGGAACTGGAAGCGGTTGTCTATCAGCAGATGGTTAAGAAGCTGGTAAGCTATAAGACACTGACGGGCAGAAAGAAAGCGGCAAAAGCAAACCCGAAAATCGCCGCCCTGCAAGTGGAACTTCTCCATGTGGACAGTGAGATTGAAAAGCTGGTGGACAGCCTGACAGGTGCAAACAATGTCTTGCTCTCCTATGTGAATGTGAAGATAGCGGAACTGGACGGGCGCAAGCAGGATATTTTGAAGCAGATAGCGGAGCTGACGGTGGAAGCCATCAGCCCGGAACAGGTAAGTCAGATTTCCGGCTACCTCGACACTTGGGACAGCGTATCCTTTGACGACAAGCGGCGGGTGGTGGACTTGATGATTACCACCGTAGCCGCCACAAGCGACAGTTTGAATATCACATGGAAAATCTGACGGGCGGCATACCTCCCGTCAGATACCTACCCTGTGTAGTCCCTTGTAAACTGTACTTTACCTAACTATAAACTTCTTTCACTACTTCCATTTTATCAGAATCGCGTCTGTATGTGAATATCATATCCGACAAAAATCCTTCTTCATCCGGACTATCAGAATTGACGCTAGCTATTAAACTGCGAATCTCCTCTGGCCGTATAATGCTGACAGGATGAATAACTGCATAATCATAGTTAAGGAATACAATATATAAATCTTCTCCTAAGATATCACTTAATTTTTTTGCTACTCCAGGAAGGAAAATTGAAACTGCTCCATTGAATATGACTTCATTTGTAACCCCAACCATATCATATCCAGCATCCTTTTGAAATATATCGGTATCCATGACAGAATATGCCTCAAGACCTGTCAACATAATTGGCGGAAATAAATTATATGTATTCGTAAATGCCTCTTTTATTACCTCCTCTTTTCCTTTATTCCATATCTCCAGGTACTCGGAACTCACAGCACTACTTACATAGGTTCCATGAACAAAGCCAATATGAATATAGACAGCCAAAGCAATGTCACCAATTAAATCGTACATTCCGTCTTTTAACGTCTCCATATGTTTTACATAATTAATCGGTCGAATAATCAGGTGACTTCGTATCTGCTCATAATCTTCAGCGACTTCCAGCGGGCTGATTTTTCCAACTTCCCCAGCCTGTCTCAGTTTACTTTCCACTATTCTCAAAATATGTTTCAAATCCATTTTGTCAAATGCAAGTGCTTCATATAATTCCTGTGTATGGAAACTCAATTCGTAAGTTCCATTCATTTTTTTCCCCTGCTTGCTCACCACCAGTAAATCCAAGGTTCTCCCATTGTTCTGTGGTGTTGTCCTAAATTCTATACTCGTTCCACTCCATCCTTTTGTTACTTCGCGTATTTTCTGGCAAAGCTCCGCAATAAATTCTTCATATTTCATATAAGCCTCCATTTCATGCCACTATGGGCAACTACCTTTTTTCATATTTGTATAATAATTACGAAACATGTCATTATGGTATCAAATCCTGCCTATGAGATTTTCCATCCATGCATCATCAAAATTATAATGATATTTCTCTTTGAGCTCTTTAATAAGTTTAAGTTTTAGGTAAAACAAACTGTCGCTTAAGCTTTGGCAGCTATGTGTTGTATGACGCAAAAGAAAACAACTCTGTTTTAACGCTAAAATCTGAGTCACTAATTCTTCTATCGCAGGATTTGAATCTACAAAATCTTCCACATCTTCAATCCCATCATGCAACTCAAAATATTCCCAAGATGTATACACCGGTTAGGGAATCAATCTTCCATCTATCCTGATATTTCTGTTAATATAGTCTCTCATCCCATATCCTCTTCTTATAAGAAATGGTACGGAAGCCGCCAGATATCATATGTCCCGGCGGCTTCCTGCCTATTTTTTATTTACTCTTCTGTTTCGTAAACATATATGTACACATTGTAGCTTCTCTTCCTATTTATAAGCTTCACATGAAAATTACAATATGTTCCCTCGCAGTACAAGTGATATTCCTGGTCTTCAGATGGCTCTGCTCCATAATACGCTCCAAGTTTCGGAATGTCGGAAATGCCCTTGCCAAGCTGTTCCTCCAAAATATACGCAGAGAATTTTTCCATTTCCTGCACCATGTACTGGTTTCCATCCGTACCCTTTTGTGGAAACCACCTATTCCACCACCGATATCCATCATGGTCTGCACGGTTATATGCAATGAGGTGGTCTGGCTCCATCGAAAATTCTGCTTCTGTTATTAGAAGAAACTCATCCTCTCCAAAAATCACTTCCTGGCACCAATAGCAGTACCCTGACATCATTAATTCCCGTTCTTCTTCTGTCCGGTCCGGAAATAAGTTTTGGATATACGGAGCCGGCAGGCCGCTTCCCCTACGATTGAAACGCGAGTTGCTGTACCAGCTGTATTTATCCATGTCCTCATCTGTAAGATAAATACTTGTAACGGTTCCACACATAGGGCATTGCTTCTCCACTTCAAAACGACCTTCAACCTCTTTTTTAGACATCGCGCGTGGAATATAAACATACTCATATTCATCAGTCACATTTTTATGATCGGAAAACGATAGTACCATTGGAGGTCCGCTGTCTTTTTCTATCACTGAAAATCTCTGCTTCTCTAAATTCTTATAAATCGCTTTTTCCGCTGTTTCATTCTTAATATAGTAAAGCTTCTGTTTCATTTGCCGTATCCCTCCTTGATTTTATGCGGCCACAAGTTCGCTATTCTGACCGTCTGCTTCCGTTACCCCTGCATCCTCCATACACAAAGAAACTTCCATCAAATCAGCTTCCAGAACATCAGCTAAAGGCATGCCCGCAAGATGACCATGCCATACTTTCGCATTTTTCTTCCGCAGTTCTTTAAATTCTTCTACACGGAGACTTGCGCTTACTTTGGCCAACCGGTAATCCTCCTCTGTTAATCGTGGCTGGATTGCCTTCTGCCATTTTTTTATAAAGCTGACAGCCTGGTTGAAATCCACATTTTGTCGGTCACCGCTTGTACGCATTTGACGGACAGTCCCGTCCGGTTCAAATTCCAATGTATAGAATGACTTCTCTGGCTGATCTGCTTTCCTCAAAAATGCAATATAGCTTTCCCTTCTCTGTATCCGTTCATAATAGTCATCGCTGAATCGTATACAATGCCTGAGTGCCCTGCCCTCCTGTATAATATCCTCAATCCGATTTGGAATAAGAAGAACATATTTCTGATCTCTATACTCATACTTTTCTTTGATGGACTCGCAGATTGCATCCACGTCCGGATATACTTTTGCGATATCAACTGCCTGAAGCGTTATGTTTTTATCTTCACACAACTGGAGAACTTCATCATGACTTTCAACCAGATTTTTGGGCTTATAGAATATTTCCAATGTGATATCACGTTTCAGCCGTTTTGACATATTGAGATAATCCTGCCAGGTAGATAGAAGTTCCAGGGGAGGTCGGTTGGTTAACGCATACTGACGTTTCAGATAATTGCATATTCTTAATTCACTCATTCTATCCTGGATGAATTTTATATTCTCCGGTCGGATATTCTGTTCTTCAAAATAGCAAATTACTGAATCCACGATATTTTTGCGTTTTTTCTTTTCATACCGCATCCATATAAGAAACAATTCGCCCCCATCATTATTCCGTAACCGTCCCAAACGGTTTCCGTCTATTCCTAGCGACTTTGCCAGACTATGGGATTCTGACACCTTAATCCGCCCCTTAAGTGCATCCAGAGTAAGGTGTTTTAGTCCTGCCTTGATAAAGCGTTCCAGATACGGGGCCGCGTCCAGACTGCTCAGATAATCATTCGGACTTATTTTGTATCCGGAAGATATCAACTGCGGCAGACCAGTCCTGCTTAATATATGGCGGGACAGTGCTGGTACTGTACGTTTATACACAGCCCCAGCATGGTTCAGTTTATAATCGTAGTATCCATAAAAAAACGAGTAATTGGGATAGCCTTTAATCCAGCGGTATCCTCTTTGTTTATACTTGCCATAATAATATTGTGTACCCATTAAATCCTTATCATAAATAACCCTTCCGGTTTCATTACACATTATTTCTGGTGTTTCATACTCCCCTTTTTGATAGAACCGCTGTGCTGTAAACTGCCGGATTATAAGACCATCACCGTACTTTTGCGGCAAATAAACCTGTTCTTCCTTTGTACAAAGTCTCCCTGCTTTTCCCTTGGCTTTATACTGGATACGATGCCCGCAGCAAGTGCAGGTACCATATGTATTATGTCTGGCTTTCTTTACTGGTACTGTTTTCTCGCACCAGGTACAAAACCCCTCTTTCACATTTTTTGAATAATCATAAAATATAAAATTCTCCTTCAATCCATGTCTATTTACCCAGCGAAGCCAATCTTTTGGAACATTGGGAACCAACTTCATCGCCGCCTCCCATAGAGATGTCTCTTTTTTATATCTATTCTCCAGACGCTCCTCCAGGATGGACTGCTGGTACTGGCAGATACCTTCCATACCTTCCTGGGTAACTCCCAGATACTCAGTCAATCTAATCTTATCTTCTGGTGTCATGTAAGCACAAGAATAACTGTAGTAATGGGGAAATTCAAGGGCCTCCACACACGCAGTTCGCCATTTCTCCTTTAATGTATCCCAAGTAAGATATTCTCTTTTACTTTTATCAATAAAAATTTCATATAACGGTTTTATACTTCCCAGCCGTAAATCCCTCGCCAAATAGATAGCAACCACCAAAATACCGTCACAAATTTGACTCTGCAGATATACCTCTCGCTGGAAGACAGGCTCAACTCTTTGCCACCCAATCTTTTTATTCTTCGGTATATCCTGTTCTGCCATACAAAGCATTTCATCTGTTGCATACAGATGACCCAGCTTTTTCAGTCTTGTTTTCTTCATGACTCTTATCCTGCCTTTCTTATTTTTCCATTGATGCTATACCAAGTATCTGGAAGAATCTCTTTTCCATCCACAACATGTATTCCTATCTCTGTAATCTCGGACTGGCTTCTCACTTCTTTTGCAAAGCCCAGGATATCTCCTTTTGTGCCTTTGGCAATAGGGTTCTTTCCTCTGACAATCACAATACCGTTTTTTGCCACGCCTTGATTCAGACACACAAGGTGATTGTTTTTTCTAAATGGATGATCAAGAAGGTATTTTAAGCTATGAGCCACAAATTCTCCTTTGTCCAGTTTCTTTATAAGCCTCAACCGGGTGCAGCTAATTTTGCTGTCATATGCATCCTCGTCAATATCACCATCAGCGACAACCATGTAATACACTGCCCTGTCCCAGTCCGGATAGTAGGATAAGCAGTCCAATGGGTTTTCAGCACAATGCATTCCATTTATTCCGCAATTTGCTTTATCCTCCTCATTCCACATGCCTAATCGATATTGGTATGTATTACCGCGGTTTGTACAAGTTAAATCCTTATCAAAGCCCTTAAATGCAATCAACATGGTCATTTCCTCCTTATTCAGCCAGGCCGTTCTCAAACAGAGAAACCTGACCCTCAATCTGGTCTTTATTCTGGTCAGCTGCCTCAGTCTTGGCTGAAGAATGTTTTCCTTCCCTCTCAGATGCATTGCTGTTTGTTCCACCTGTTTTATTTTTCTTGGAAGCGTTGCGTTTCTTAGTGGTTTTGTTTTTATTTCCCTTCGGCGTATTCATCTGCACCGACAATCGTTTGTGGAAGGCCTCTTCTGCTTCCGTTCTTCTCTCGGCCTCCTTTTCGCGGTCATCCGTTAAATAATAATCCCGTACCCATTCAAAAACTGTGTTTTCCAAAACAGCCATGTTCGCATATCGGCCGCTTTTTTTCACCTCATCGCTTACCATTTCATACGCTCGACTCATGATTGACTCAACACACCGCTGCAGTGTCTTATGTTTCTGGAGCACCAGGTCAGCAAAATCACTTTTATCACAGCACTTTATGAGATAGTTGCCGATAACATCCGTAAAGTGAGGATCATTCAGATTAAACATTTCATCCAACAGCTTACTCCGGGCTGACATATAATCTTTCTGCGTCTCTCCTCCGTCTATCAGGAAATACCGCTTTCCAGAGAGGAACTCTTTCAAATCTACTTCAGGAACCTTATATTTCCCGGCAAGATTTTTAAGTTCATCCTTTAGTCCCATTTGACGCAACTTACTGGCTGTCTCGTTAAAATCTTGAATATTCTTAACCTTTTTATATAATTTTTCTACCATTGTCATACTCCTTTAAATCCAGCCGGAGAATTCACCATTCCCCGGCTATACTGACTTTATGCAGCATTATCCATGCTATCCAGCTCTTCATCTCCGGAACTTTCTGCCTGCTCCATCTTTCCTTCTCCTTTCCGCTCGTCCTCTTCCTGTTCCATCAACGCCAATAACGCCAAAATCATTCCCTTACACCAACTATTGTTCCATTTATCAATGAACATCTGGATTTCTTCTACCACTTGTTCCCATTCCTCTTCAGTAAGTTCTCTGCCGCAATACTTCTTATAGAATCCATAGCTTTCCTGCATTGCGCTATTATAATCAACCAAAAGTGCTTGGTCCAATCCTCCAATCAGCGCCAGAAATAGTGGTTCCCCCTGGTAGACATCATCCAGCGATTCTAAAGGCAGCGGTTGAGTACCATTAAGAAACACAAACATATCATTGAACAGATTTTTTACTAACATAAGATGGTCCATTCTTTTCCTCCTTATGAAGCCTTCAAATCACCGATTCTTAACTGACCAACAATCTGCGGGCTATTTTTTTTCGATTTCTTATTTGACGGCCGGCGCTTTCTTTTCAAAATACGCCTTTTACAGTTAGCCAGATCATCATACAGGCTTTCCTGGAAGCTCACTCTCTTCATCTGCAAGTAGGCATCTTCGCAAATCGCTTCTTCCAAACTTTGTACATGACACAAGAGACGGTAAGCCTCACTGTTTTCTTTGTCCTCATTATCCAAATGTTGGATATGGTCTGCTAACCATAAATAATCCTTATTATTTCGGTATTCTTCAAGCGCACGAATTGCGGATTCTTTAATTTGCTGGCAATTCGCCATGTAATCCACATCCATAACGGGAGGAAGCGGAGCATAATAACATTCTGGGTAATCTGCCTCAACGAAGGTATTCTCAATCTGCCTCATCATTGCTTCTATTCCACTGCGAAGTCGATTTAAATATTCCCCGTCAGGCACATCCGCCTCCGGGCATCCCCTTATTTTCCACATATTCCACCGGTCATACAGAGTTTGAAGCCTTTTCCCAAATTCGTCCGCCAACCTTTTATAGTCTGCCTCCTCCATCTTCCCTCCTTTCCAGTTTGGGCATACCAATGCTTCCAGTTTCTCATCGCTGATAATAAAGCCGCATATAAACCCACTTCTTTGCACGGTGCAGCCATAACGGTAGCGTCCACTCAGCCTTCCTTCTGTTTCCTCTTTTTTATTCAGTTCAATATTGTGGCAGTTCCTACACGATTGTTTTTTCATTTGGTCCTCCTTCTTTCGTTATACGTACATTACGGCCGTATTGGGTGCTTACGTGCAATACGTTTTACTCCACTCATTGATGTCTTTTATGAACCCAGTGAAGTGACTAAGCCGCCATGTCGATAAAATCCTTTAGCTCTATCTGACCTGCAACCTGTTTATCTGTTTTTTCATTTCCATACATCCACCAGCGGAACACACTCTCACCATCCTTCCAGTTTCCCTTAGATTTTCCACTGGCGGTACGAGCCTTTACCATACGGTCAAAGGCTCTTATGTAAGCATCACGGTACTTGGGATATCGCTCAAATTCCCGTTCCCGGCTTCTTATGCTTGCCAGAGGGCAACCGATGCACCCAATCCTACAAAAGCCTTGGTTATACAGACAGCAATAAGGCACCTGATACTTACGGATAAAGCACCAGATGTCCTCCTCTGTCCAGTCGATGATAGGATTTAATATTCTTTTTCCCTTCAAGCTGCATATTTCTAATTTTCTACGGTCTTCCTCGTTATCACAATTTAGATAAATAGCCCCTTTCTTCTTATGAATCTCTAAGAAATCCCGGTTGGCTCTTTTCCTGCTTTCTTCCCAGCGGACTCCGGTCACCGTAAAGGCTCCCTCGCCCCCTCCCTCTTTCAGCACTTCACAACAGTAGCGTGCTGTACGCAGCGGCGGCATCTGTTTCTTGACAATCAAATCCCACATTGTCAGCTCCGGATACTCAACCTTGACATCTGGAAATGCCTCCCGTATAAACCACACCAGCTCCGGAGGATCTACTGTAGTCAAATGATAATGTGCCTGAAACTTCACATGGGCCATCTTTGCAAGCCCATAAAGCACAACACTGTCTTTTCCGCCGCTGAAGGCAAGGTAATAACCAGCCTCATGATACCGGACCGCAGCATCTTCAAACATCTGAAACAACTGGATTGCCCGTTTTACCTTATCTGAAAAATCATCAAAAAGTCTGTATTGTTCCATTCTCTCCCGTCCTTCGCAATTATTCTGCTATTGACGGAAAAGCCATTCTTGCCGGTGTGTCTTTTTACGCCGCTAACCGCTCTTCTTTCAAGGCCTCGGTCCGCAGTAACCTGGCCTTTAACGGCAACCAGGAGTTTTCTCCGGGAAATGAGGGAATGGAACCTTTTTAGATTTCAAATGGGATTGTTGCATACGCTATGGGCGTTATTTTAAGAATTTGTGCATTTAAAATACGCCGGTATGGACATTTACGGTTTAATTCCTCTACCCAGTCTGAGAATATCATTTCAATCTCCAGGTCCAGATCATCATGCTCCAAACGCAGCAGGATATATTTATAAGCCTTTCGGTAATTTCCCCGCACAGTTACATAGGAATACTCTACTTCATATAACGGAGCTGTCAGCCGTCCTGTCAGGAACTGTGTTGGGTGGAGCTTTTTGATGAATTCCCGGTACTCTTCTGTTGCCGGAAGATTCCCTCCAACCCCAATCTCTGCAAACGAGGCGATATCTGCAAATTTATGTATATGCATAAACCTCTCCTATCCTAATGAAAGTCACCTTAAATGCATATAACCTTATCCTCAGCGGAACAATATCTATATGCATGATTGGATAACCGTTCATCTGCCGGAACTTCCTCTGCATTAATGGACTTAGAGGGGCGAAACTGCTGCCCCTCTTTTTCAATGCACAACTGTGTCTGGACTATGCCATTGTTGATAACCGGTTTCAGAACATGCACATGGAAACCGGCCCCTAATCTTTTGGCTACTTCAGAGCTGACAGCTTCGGCAAATTTTTCTAATGTCATCATGATGTGAATCTCCTTTTCAATTTAGAATTTCGTTTCACAGTGGAATGGTCACAGTTTAAAATATCTGCGATAGCCTCTATACTGTAACCCTCGCTTCTCAGTTGCTGTATAACTTCTTTTCTCTCCTTTCTTGTTGACACCCGCACAATTTTGGGATGCTTCTTTTTTAAAATTTTTTGGGAAATCGGATTATTCAGGCCATGTTCATACAGAAACCGGGCCTCCCTTGCATTGACTCCCATTAAGATTGCAATGATAAGGCAATGATATCCCTCCGGATTGTAAGAATCTCTCATCCGCTCCCTCCTTTCCGCCTTCTGGCTTCTTCCTCCTTTCTGCAAACAAAAAAAGAGACACCAAAACAATTCATTTTGATGTCTCTTCATTCCCGCAGCACAATAGCTGCTCTTATTCTGTTACTTAAAAATCCTGCTTCCAGTTTTTAATGCCGGAACAAAAACTATTTGTAATCCTTGGATTACATAAATCAGCTTTCTCACTCATTTTACCACTATATATAGTTTTTGTCAACTTCATTACACTATATATTGTGTTGTTCTCCTGCCTGTTCCAGTACCAGCTGTTCCAGGTTTTCGCTGATATAAAATCCGTTCTTTTTCATTTTTTCGAGAACGGAAGCAATCTCCGGAATAATCCCCTCTCTCTTGGCTTTCAAAAGGACTCCGATTGTTCCGGTAACTTTTAGACCCAGATATTTTGCTGTTTTTTTAGCAGCATTGTCATCAATCACGACTAAATCGTCCGCTGTCCCCTCCTGGGCCAGAATCATGACTTCCACTTCTCCATCGTGAAGCTTCGCCTTATACATCTTTTTATCTGACTGGTTTGCGATTCTTTCCACATGTATCCAATTCAATGCAGTCTTTAATACCTGACATGCCGAATCGTCTTTCTCTGTCACCTCACGGTATACAGCCTCCGGGATATAAATCTCTGCATAGAGCGCCTTCAGTATATCCAATAATCCAATATTACAAAGTACAATGATGGGGGTGGAATTTACAATCACTCTACGCATTCTCCAGTTCCTCCAAAAACTCTGCTTTATTGTCAAACTGGAAAATACTGACCTTCCGCTTTCCCAGATATTTAATAAATTCTTCTTCTGTCATACCGGCTATCTGGGCACAGTATCCTATGGACACATTATTCTGCGTATAATATCCTACTGCTACCATACATCTGGCAAATGCAGCGGCCTCCTCCTCACTCATATGTGTATCATACATAACTGCATCCGGTATGCGGATTGAGATCTGGCACATAGAAGCCCTCCTTTCTGTTCCAGACAATTTATGCTTTTACAAATCTAATATATCATATCTGCCCTTCTTATTCAAGCAAACAACTTTTACAGGACCTTTAGAACTAAATCATCCTGCCGTTTTCATAGGTTCCTCATCTTCCCTATGGATACAAGTGAGCAGTTTGTCGGCTGCTCCCTGTATCTCATTCTTTAAAAGACCATACAAGCTGGTAAAGTTTCCAATCCTATTTTCCCGAAATGCATACTCTGACTCAAACGCGCGTATATAAGCGTCTGTCTTGCAAAATAGGATAAACAGATCTTTATCATTGATGTACAGACTGGCTTTTTTGTCACAGATATAACTGTTCTTTTTACAATACCGGCCGCCATTGGAATTTTTCATTGCAATGCCGCGTCCGTTTTGTATTTCTACAAACCATGGATAATTACGTTTATTCCCCTGGGAATCAGTATCATACCGGACAATATTAAGTTTTGTGACAATACTGTAACCCTCCTTATCTGGATTACCAAAAATCTTTTCCTGGGGATAATCAAATTCCCACAGATGATTAAAGAGCGCCGAGTATATGTATTTAGCTTCTTCCGGGCTGATATTGGCATAGACACTCACTGTATTATCCCCTGTTCCTTTGCTGTAATCCAGCATATTAAGACGGATTAAGGACCTTTCCCCAACTTCTGACACGTCTCCGGACGCATGGATATGAGCCGGAAATAAATATGACGCTGGTTTTAAATTATCCATGAGCTCTAACAGTGCCTTATCTGTTTTATACACTGCAATCTGACCGGATACTACGTTAGACCAGTCCCGTTCTTCCCTTTCTGCCATATGTCTCCTCCTCTACCTGATGAACCGGGCGATGAGGCCTGCCAGTTTGACTGGCATTGTATTGAAATCTGCAATATTCAGAAATCCATCTTTGTATATTTCCTCAATCATCTCACGGTCATCACCGATTGCCGCGGAAAACAACTTAACTCCTCTTTTTTCCAGGCTATATTTGGCTTCTTGCAAATCTGCTTTTGCAATTTCGCCTTTATATCCTTGGGCATAAGGCTGTCCATCTGAAATCATTAACAATATTTTTATATCCTCTGGCCGGTTTAGCAGTTTTTGTCCTACAAATCTAAGTGCTACTCCATCTCTATTACAATCATAGGTACTAACACTCATGATTCTTAAATAATCCTGATTGTCTACAGAATCAAAATCTGCAAAAGAGTAAATGTCTACCACTTCCGTATATCCCGTATCATGGGTTGTATGGCCATATAGCATAACCGGTATTCCCAGATTCCGGCAAAACGTATACATGACAAGACCCGCTTTTTGTGCAGACTCAATCCTGCCACCGGATGACATGGAACCTGAAAGGTCAAGCAGAACCGCAAATGTGATTGAAAATCCTTCTTCCGGTTTTATTGTTTTTTCAAAAATCTTATCATCCAGCCGGTACAGATTTCCACGGCTTAAACGTTTCCCCATGTAAAGACCTGATTGCGTACCTCCCTCCAACCGCTCCAGCACCTCTTCAAGCGATGCTTCCAGCCGTTTTGAGATTCTGTTTATTTCTGGAGCAATCATTTTATATTCTTTTTCCAATCGCAGGGGAACTGTTGTCATCCGGTGCATTTCAATCACTGAATCTTTGTGGATACCGTCCAATTTAAAAGCTGCTGCCTCCTCCTCCAGATTCCTTTTTAAATCCGATTCCTCGTCCTGCAGAGACTTCTCCTCTGCTATTTTCTGCAAAAGATTAGATAATGTCTCATCCATCTCCGGTCCTTCCTCTGTTTCCTCTTCTCCTCCTTCCTGCCTCTGCCCATCTCGCATTTTCTCAAGCGCATTTTCTAATTCTTCGTTCTTACCGTCCTTATTTTGAGATTCCGGTTCTCCTTCCAGCTCCCCGTCCCAGCCTTCAATTTCCTCTTCCACTTCATTCTGTTCTTCCGAAGCACCGATGGTCTCTGAAAGTGCCACCCATAACATTTTACGCTTTAAATACTCCTGAATTTTCTTACTCAGTTCTTCCTCCGAAAGCCGGTTTATTTCATTTTTCAGGCTCTTTGCCGCTGTTTTAATGGCCTGTCTGATGTATTTCCACAACTTTAGCATCAGGCGGTTCGTAGCATAAAAGCGAATATCCGGGTCAGCGCTTACCACTGCCTCATCAATGATTTTGCGGCAGGAATTTAAGCGGGAACAATACTGTTTATCATATTCTTTTTCTGCCTCTGTCCTTCCGGCTCTGGCATAGCGGAAAATCATATCCAGCATAATGGTCAGTCCATCGCTCTTTTCTGCCTTACGCGCTTCCTGCGTTGGAATATGATGAATGATAAGCGCGGCATTACGTTGAATTCCATTTTGAATACTGCCCGGATACTTCTGGCACATAAAACTTTCAATATACACATCTTCCAGTACGTTATTTATATAAGAAGCGGTTTTCTGTATCACCGAGGCCGCTACCACGTTATGGGCATTTAAGTATCCTTTCATCTCCTCCCAGGCTTTTCTTTCGTATACCAGCTGCACCTGTGGAGGCTTTGGATACACACGCCATCTGGAGAATCCGCTTACATACCGGCCCCGCCGTTTGAAATCCGAACATCTAAGATGGCCGCATTCATGGGCTATAAACCCCTCATGGCTCTTTATTTTAGACACCCGACTCGTCATCAGATTTGTGATTGGATTAGCCGTATTTAAGTAGAGGAGCCGTCCATTTGTAAACGCAATTCTGGCGTCATCGGACTCTTCATAATCCATGAACAGGGTAATATCATTCTTCTGTCCCAACAATCTGACAGATCTTAACATGGTGTCATGATAGGATTGAGACAGAAAAAGGTCTTTATCCGTCAGCCTTCCCATTCTATTTTTTATTCGATTACGTTTTTGCTGCATTTTTTTATTCATTGGTTCCTCCTCATTTTTTATGCCACCTGCGCCTCTGTGAACGCGGGTATCACCAGTTTTTTATAAATTTCCTCCCTTTCCTCTGGTTCCGGCGCTGCTTTCGCAACGAGCGTGCATTTTGCTGCTTTCAATATATCCTTCTGTACAAGGTAAGCCCACACCCAGTCCTCATATTCCCGGTATCCGCATACTCCTCCCGTAATCATTTCTGTATTGCAGTGTTTTTGTACTTCACAAACAATATCCGCCATTTTCTTTAAGAAAGTCTCATCGTCAAATTTCACTTTCTTCTTGACCCGAGCTACCATTGCCTCCGCATTGAGCGGCTCTAAGTAATGAACCATACGCATTCTGGACAAAACGGATTCGTTAAATCCCCGGCACCCTTTATATCCCATATTAGTTGTAATGAGGATTACTGTGTCGGGATGCCGTTTCACCACTTCTCCACTGGTCAGTGTGATTGTCGCACCTTCATCCAGCAGTCCATTTAACTTAACCAGAGTACCTGGTTTGGTAATAACAGAAGGCTCCTGTATTTCCACCAGTGATGGTCTTCTGCACCCAGTCACAATAGGAGACTCTACCATGACAAATTTCTTATCATCCTTCCCATTTTCAAATCCATTTTGATAAAACATGGTCAGGATTTTTCTAAATGCTTTTTCTTCACTGATTTCGTTGTCGTACAATCCGCATATCTGCGCCAGAGCGGAAGCCGGGTCCATGATTAGATCCTGATACGTTGGCATGGGAATTTGAATCTTTCCCGGCCGTTCACCTGTATTGGGAACCATGGAAGATACCAAATCCACTTCATCTGTTCCCTCGCTGCATGTAAAAGCATAGTACGGCAATCCTAACAACTGTGCTATAATTTTTGCGTTTGTTGTTTTACCTGTGCCAGCTTCCCCGACACTAAGGAAAACCCGCATGGGGCTGTTGATAACCGCGTCCATAATCTCCTGTGCTTCTGCTGATACATTGTATTTTTCCGGCAGCTTAGGAACCAGATTTTTTTCCTCATCGGTAAGCTCAAATTTGCGGTCATAGTGCTCTTTTAATTCTGCTATTGTTCGTTCACAGTCCTTACATTCCAGAACCTGAAATTTTCCATATATCGTCTCGGTCGGGTTATAATCTCCATCGGCCAGTTGACTGTTAAGAATTAACGGTACATTTCCAGACGCAATACTATCCCCGTCAAACAAAATACCAGACTCACCGAGAGACGCACTATTGACAATTCTTCGGTACAGATTGTCACAGCATAGAAAAGCCAGGTCCGTTGCCTTATCCGCATCCGGATATCCATTTTTTATCTCATCGTTTAACAGCAAGAAGGCTTTGGAAAATTCATCGTCATGAAGAGAACCTTCTGCTAAGCTTGCAAAAATGAACATCATGATAATTTCCCTGCCGCTTGCCCCCCGCTCACCAATCTGCGGATATGCCGCCAGTGTTGTTCCGTTCTTTACAATCCCTTTCCATTTACCATCCTGTGGATGGTACACACCGATTCTTATTTCAGAACCGGCAGCCACAGGCTTTGCGTACTCCATACAATACCATTTAGCCGTTCCCGACACTGTCTGTACACCAAATGCGCCTTCCTGGTCTCCTCTTATAATTGCAGATACGGCCAGCAGTGCTTTTAAAGTGGAAGCGTGCAGGGTTGCACGCTTCATCCTTGACATATGGTTATGGACGGAAAGACAGGATGCCTCCGTTGTGTCTTTTTTCCCGCGTTTTGCAGCCACGCCCGCAAATGGTTCCGGCAAAATTCTGGTAAATGTCCAGTTTTCAAAAATCTTCATCATCTTTTGATTTCCTCCTTCTTATGCAGCCTCTTGTCCGGGAATCAGCCCCTGTCTCTGTGCCTCTGCACGCAACCTTACTGCCAACAGGGTATTTCTCTTGCCGATATCACTGTTGGAAATTGCCATATAGAGCGCTTTCTTTGATCCAACAAGATGAACCCGAAATTCTGCCCGCGTGACTCCTGTATAATAAATATTTCGCTTTAACATCGGCCAAAAGCAGGTAAGTACTGGGATTATCACAATTGGGAATTCAGCGCCTTGTGATTTATGTATACTTGTTGCATATGCTAACTCAAGGATTGATAACTCATCTTCCTGATATGTTTTAATGACATCTCCAAAATCCACGGTCATTTCCATTTCCCCAGCCTTTGATTTTCCAATCTGGACAACCCTTCCAATATCTCCATTAGCAATCTCTTCTGTATTATGCGTCTGCATAACCCGATCACCAACACGGAACAAACCGTACTTGGTTTCCCACTCCGCTTTATCAACAGCAAATGGATTGGCAATTCCCTGCAGCCGGTTATTTAAAGCAGTTACCCCTGCCTCTGTTTTAGCACGTAGAGGTGATAATACCTGAACCATATCCAAATTACCGCCGTTTCTTTCCAATTCCTCCTGATATATTTCCGAAATCTTTTCTGCAGCATCATATGCGTCTTCCACATAGGTAAAGGTAAAATCATCTCCATAAAGAAGATTCTTTTGATTTCTGTTTATCAAATCCGCATTCCATATGATATTTGACCCCTTCGCCTGCCGGAAAAACTCGTCCAGAACCGTAACTGGAATCACATCGGAGACAATTAATTCTCTAAATACATCTCCCGGTCCCACCGATGGAAGCTGATCCGCATCACCTACCAATATAAGTCTGGCTCCTGTCTTGATTCTTGAAAACAGCATACTGGCAAGCTTCATGTCGGACATGGTAAATTCATCCGCAATAATCAAATCCTCTTCGAGGATTTCGGGTTCCATATTGTCCATCTCATCATCCGTTACATATAATGCTTTGTGGATTGTAAAAGCCGGATACCCAGTGCTCTCTGAAAGTCTTTTCCTGGCTCTGCCTGTAGGTGCGCAAAGTAGTACAGACTTATTTTTTTCCAGACGTTCAAATATCTGAAGAATAATTTTGAGGATGGTAGTTTTTCCTTTTCCAGGGCCGCCAGTGATGATGGATACCTGGGACCGAAATACCATTCGGACTGCCTCCTCCTGTTTTTGTGCAAGCGTCATTTTACTTTTTGCTAAAACAGCCTCTAATTCCCGTTCAATATTATATGTGTTCCCCGGTGAACGGAGCAGCCTGACAAGATGATACGTTGCCTCTTTCTCCGCCTCCCGGTATGCCTTTAAATAAATAGCCGTTCCATCTGCCTCCAGAAGCTTATCCTTCATTACCAGCTCATTTCCTGCCAGCTTAATCTGTCCGCGCCTGACTGTATCAGTTGGAAAGCCTGCATTGAGCACCTTATATGCCATATCGACAATGATGGTACTGTCTAAATACAGATTTCCTTCTTCAGCGCCCTTTCTCAAAACATATTGAATAGCCGCTTTAATCCTTTCAGGCTCATCCGGAGCGAGGTCTTTACTGGCTCTGGCAATGGGATCAACGGTAATAAAACCAAACCCTTTGATTTCACAAAGACGGTATGGGTTTTCCTTCAACAGTGTCACTGCTTCCAGACCAAAATGCTGTTTGATTTTTTCGGCCTTTTTGGGTGTGACGTGGTAAGGTGCAAGATACGCCATTAATTCCCTTAATTCCGCACTCTTCTGATAGGATTCAATAATAAATTCCAGCTTCTGTTCAGTAATTCCCTTAATAGCAAGGAGTTCATTGGGATGATTCTCCATAACAGTAAAGGTATCAGTTCCGAATCGGTTGACAATCTCTCTTGCCATAACCGGGCCGATGCCCTTAATCAATTCGGAGGACAGATAACCGATAATTCCCTCCCGGCTTTTGGGAAGGAGAACCCTGGACCAGTCAACACCGAACTGAAGGCCATATTTCTCGGACCTTTTCCAGTCTCCCTCCATCTCAATCTCTACATTATCCATACAAGGAAGTTCTTTTCCAAATGCAGTGAATGTCACCTCTGTTCCATAATTGGATATGACTGCTTCACTTGGAATACTATCCAGCTCCATACTGCTGTATTCAGCCACGGTATAACCATTCCCCGGGTTTATATACAGTCGGCTCTTAAATTTACATACCATCGGTTCTCTTCCTCCCGCTTACCTTGAAACATAAATGTATCTCCCATCATTGACTGCATAAAATCCGTCCTGCTTTAAATATTCGGTAATAGTATTGGCTTGTGCGCCCGGATATCCAGGAAGATTGCCAGCCCGTCTGTAACCCTTTGGGGTGCGGATATTACAGACACCATCGGTACGAATCCAAAATTCATTTTTTCCATGTGCAAATATATTGGTAGATATCGCTTTGATTCGTTCCCTTCCGCACCGTGTATACCATTCATATACCGGGTTGTACGTTTCGTCCTGACCATTATTTCCATCATCCGGACCTTCCTCGGCCGCTCCACTTCCACTGCCAGACTGCTCTTTTTCCTCCGATGATTTAATTATCCTGATTCTCCATTTTTTTATGATAAGCAAGTAATACACTGCAAATGGAATCCCAATCGATACCGCGTTCACAATAAGTCCCAAAATCATGGGAGCTGCCAGCTGTAACATCACGGCCCCCGCTGTGCACATAAAAAATACCATGATGAATTTTTGTACTTTCTTTTCATTCATCTTCGTTTATCCTCCAAAAGCAGGCGGCTAGAATGCGCCATCACATCCTAGCCGTCTGTATTCATACTGGTAAATCAATTAAACGGAAGACCTTCTTCCATTCCACTCGCTACATTCATAAAGTCATCGCCGGCAGCTGCCCTCGCAGCCCCTCGCTGGGATGCGCTTCTTCCTACCGCGCTTCGGCTAGGTGCCTGACGCTGTGATGTATTTCTGCTGGCAGCCGGTTTTGCGGCGCCCTGATTCGTAGCTGGCGCTGCTGCTCTGGATGCCGCAGTGGCTGCTCTGGACGGAGCCGTGCTCTGCGCCTGCCCATTATCTGTCTCTCTCTTTCCATCAGCGAACTCAACATCGTCCGCTTTCAAAGAAACGCCATATACCTTTTCTCCCTTTTTATTTGTGTAGTTATCATTCTGCATTCTTCCGCTTACCACCACACGCATACCACTGTACCAATACTGTTCCACAAACTCTGCTTTCCTATCGAATGCCACACAGTTAAAAAAGTCTGCTTCTGGTTCTCCCTCTCTCTTTGGTATCCGGTCCACCGCCACAGTGAATCTGGCAATCGACATCTGGGCTTTCTCTGAAAAACTCACCTCCGGATCCCTTGTCAATCTTCCCACAAATATACATCTGTTCATTTGTTATCCTCCTTCGTTTTTATACAAACCCACTTTGGGATTGCTCCATCTTAGCTTCATGCGCAAAAATAGACACGGAAAGATGGTTTCTCTCCCTGCCTTTTTATACGGCAATGCCGCCTTCTCCTGTATCATCTGTTCCCCAGATTTCAGCCATCTCCTCTGGAAAGGCTACTGCAGCCACATCCCGGTACCGTCTTGCTCCTTCATCATTCAACGGGGCCTCCAATGAAGCTTTCGACCAAAAGATTGCTTCTTCTTCCGGTACATGATAGGGACCTGTGAGAAATCCTCCGTAATTCCACCGGGGTACGGAAGGCTCTAAAATCGCTTCCAGCTCCCCCTTTGTATCTGCATTCAGTATCATCTGACTTTTCTTTAACATAATCCCAACCAACAGGACAAATGCAAAACACTCTGCTCCGTATCCATTGACACGTCTTCTGATACTTTCTAAGGCGCTACAGGCACTAAGCTTCATTCTCTCTGTTTTTGTCTCATCACTACGCAACTCTTGTTCCGTATGACGGCAAATTGCTTCGATGATGAATTGTTCTGTCCATCCCATCATATCCAATCTGCTCCTCTTTTTTCTTCAGGCCAGACCACCAGTAATCATCAATTCCCTTATCATTTCCAGCCCAAATCCCATCTTCTCTCTGGTCCCAGGTCTTGCGGATGCATTTTAAGTTTAGCCGGTCACAGCTCTCATAGAGCCTGCAGCAACCCGCACGAATCTGGTCCCGCTTTTTCCGTTTCTCTTCACAAATTTTCCTTCCATAGTAAAGGTCCTTGTTCTGACATTTACCACAAGTAGAGGACTTATAATCACCATAGCAGTCGATATCCATGAATTTGTCCATGTCAAAGTATTCCATAACCATCTCAAGACCGTTCTCCTTTAGGACTGCCAAGGCCTTCTCAAGGCTCTTATACTGGTTTACTCCCGGTGTCCCCAAAAAGCTGTATCCGGATAAAGCATGAGCGACAATCGGTTTTAATATTCCTTCCGTTACCCGTACCGTCTTGTCAAATGGATTTCCAACAAAACTGACCGGACTCTTACTGCCGGCACCACGTTTTTTATTGGTACTGCTTAACCACAAATACTTTTTATCATCATGGGGAACATCCAACCGTATCTGAAAACCTTCAATCTTTCCGGATATACTGTAAGCCGGGCATAGGATTCCCTGGTTATTCCGATATAACGCAATATCCCAGTTTTGGTTTTGATTCATGTAAAATCCCGGTATGCCCGCAAGAGAATATCCTTCTTTTATCATCCTCCTTGCGAGCCCCTCAGTCCCATGAACTGGAGTACTGCGAAAATGGAATGCCTCAATCTGGTTGCTTGTCAGTCCCCGGTCCATCAGTTTTCTCCGGTGAGTTTCCGACAGGGACAGCATCTCTATGAGTCTCTGATAAATCTGACTTCGTTTCTCAAGACTTGCTGTTTCTTCCTCCTCTATCTGTGTCACCGTTCCTGTGAAGCTGCTGTCATAGCTGTTTCTGCAGCCAGCGCCCTCATGCAGCGCCGTCTTAATTTCACGATAGGCAATTTTATACCGATCCACGCCACAAATTCCCATCAGGTCTGCATAGAGTGTCAGCATATTTCCATGAGCGCCGCATTTAAAGCAGTGATAGGTATTTGCCAGCTCACCGTCTTTTACAATACGGAAATTCATTTTTCCTCTGGTATCGCCACAGAACGGACAAACGACATTAAAGGAATTTCCTTCCGTCAGCCTCTTAATTCCCAACAAATTTGCTACATCTGATATGTTAAACATCTTTTAAGGATTCTCTCCCGCTGCTTTCACCATGCGGCCTACAGCGTGCTCAAAAGCAATCTGGCGCCTTGTCGGATTGTTTCATTTCTGCCGCGGTAATTATAGGCTATCCACTCCAACGCCTTCACCCCTTCTTCTCCCTGATTGAGCAGCTCACTCAGACATTTATTGTTATAGATACCAAATGTGCAAACAATATTGCCAGCTTCCTCAATTGTCATATTTACAGCCGGCTGTGGGCTTACTTCGTTTGGCAGATTCACCATCGTCCCATTCTCCGGCATGATATGGCGGCTCGGAACCGGACGGTTCGTGTCTCCCTTATCTGCCTTCTGTTTATCTTTTGCAGACTTCTTTCTGGTCTTTTTTGAATCTGATTCCATACCCCCATCTTGTTGTTTTGCTGTTTCTTCCGCATCCGTTTCCTCCTGCCCTGATTCTGGGTTCATCTCTGAATCATTCATCATGGAACGTTCTTCAGATGCATCAGCTTCGCTCTCCTCAACTTCCTCCATCGGTTCTTCCTCCGGTAATTCATCCGGTTCTTCCTGTCCGCCTTCCATTTCAGCGTCCAGTTCCATATCGGTTATTCCAGAAGCATCTCCTGCTATCCCTTCTGAATCCCGATCTGAGAAATCATATGCATCAGAGGACAAGCCATCATATTCCGGTATGCTCCCATCATATGTATCCGGTGGAATATCCCGCATATCCGGGTCTACACCGCCCTGGTCGATACAGTATTTATCCATTAGGTAGTATTTCATGGCATATGTGAGCGCACTGCCTTTTGCTTTCTCCGGCATTTCATGGGTACCGATGGCGTGGATTGTAACGGTTACCTCGTCTTCTGGCTTCTCTGCATTAATCCACTTTAGTTCTAAATCTGCCTCATACAGCCACATTTGACAATATGCTAAGAATTCAACATAGACAGGGTCCCCATTCTCGTTTCTCTTTGAAGCGGATTCCGAAACAATTTCAAAGTTCACACTCCATCGGTTCATTGCCGGGGTCAGATAGCGGAAAATATCATCAATCTTTATAAAATCGTAATTCACGTCCTCACTATATGCGCGTTTTACCAATGCAGGTATTTCCGAGCGAATCTTTACCATTTTTTCCTGTAGTGTTAAAATCTTTTGTTCCATGTTCATTCCCTTTCTTAACGTGTGATTTGTATTCCATCATAATTGTCTCCACCCGGCCTCTTAGTCCATATGCCAAATCTCGTACCATCTCAAAATCCATATCCACAAACAATGCCTGATGGAGTTTTTCCTTTACCTTTGCCTGAGTCACAGCCTGCTGCAACTCAGTAAATAAGCGAGATTCTTCACTCGCAAGCACATAACCGCCCTGACCGGAATATACCACATCACATAAGTATTTCTTCGCAGTATCTGTTAGCTCACAGGACCAGTCATTCGAAGTTCTATGGCCGGCAAAACCGGCTTTTTCCCGTTTCAGCTTTCTTAACCAAACTCTAAGCTTTAATTCCAGAAAATGTCTCTCATTATCAGTCAAAATTCCTCCTATGTTATAGTAAGACATAGGGTATTGATGCAATCAGACTGGCAATACGGTAGGATTCTCCCTGTATTTCTTTTTCCTCTTTTACCACCCAGTCACACCATTCCACTGCAAACCGAGTCAATATCTGCTGAAGTGTACGGTCCTCCTTTTGCATAGCAACCAGAAACTGGCGAAATGGATTGCAAATTTCCCATTCTGTTTTAGATAAATATGCTGCAAACAGCCGTTCAACTGATTCCGTCTGGCGGCCGCTGACCGAAACTTCATTGGGTGCAGAATCCCCATACGTGACCCAAGGCCATAAATTGGTCTTTGAAAGCTCTGGTTTCAGTTTACAGGACAATTTCACACTGCCCTCATTTCGTTCATCCCACTCACTACTGGAGGATAAACATATAAACCACTGCCCAATCAACATCATAAAATTATGCCTGATTCTGTAGTCTTCCTTTAACATAAGCCTCATAAAATCCGTATGGTCCACAATAACAACATTGAGATATCGGCCAACCAAGATTTCCTGTACCTTCTTTCCATCTATCACAGATACCATTTCTTCTGGCTGTCTCATTTCTTCGTCCATTTTCATTTTCCTCCCCTAACTTGCCTTATCCTCTTTAATATAAAAAGACTGTGAGGTATTTGTCTGCGCATACTCTCTGTAAATATCCGGATGCATAAGCTGCAGCACCTCCAGGCTGTCTTTATTGATGGAAGTTGTAACTTTCCTGTTATAGCCGGCCAAATATCTGATATTACCAGTTTCCAGTACCGCTTCCTCAGCGCCCTCCATGGCTTCCTTTATTGGCGCATAGGCAAGTTTCATCTGTTCATCTATCTGATCCATTTGGCGCTTCAATTCTGACTTCCGTTTTTTCAGTTTCAGATAGGACGTCATGTTTGCCGCATATGATGGTGGGAGTACAATTTTTTTATTCTCCTGCACACCATAGCGTCCCAGAATGCTTTTAAGCATTAAGTCAGCCTTCTCCGTATACTTAGGTGGTTTTCTTAAAGCAACACACTGATTCCAGAAATACGATTCCTGCCGAATCAGTTCTTCTTCCTGTGCCAAATCACGCTCCAGGCGCCGTATGATAAGAGCCCCCTCATGGTTACCATGAAGGCAGAGAAAAATTATGCCATCTACGTTAGCCACACTCATATAATGAATGCCCTGGAGAACATAGTGCGGCGGAATATTTCCACCTTCCCAGCCATTCATGTGGCGGTAACTGAACGAGGTTTTGCACTCCAACAAATAGATCTTTTCATCAAGCTTAACGAAAAAATCAAAATCAGCTATCATAAACGGATACAGCGGATGCCGGAACATTTTACGCACAGCATACGGTCTGGTATCTGTGCGTTTCATAAAAATCTGAACCACCAATTCCTCCAGACGCTTTCCGATTTCCTTTGCTACCCAGCCATCATCATTCTGTTCTTTGATTTTTTTATGTACCTTCTCTTCATATATATCCCTGGCTGTTTTCCATGGCGAGATGCCGCACACGGCCGCCGCATCACTCCCCCCAATCCCCAGTGTTCTGTATAATTTCCATTCGTCATGGGATAGGGTTGTTATATCCTCCACCAGCACATCTGGTTCATAATTCAGGTTCAGCATATTGTCTCCTTTCTGACAGAACAGTAGGGTTCCCTGCCCTGCCTTATTTCTTTCATCAGTACAGAATCGTTCCTGGGATATCATATTCATGGAAACGATAGGTCAAGCACCGTGAAACCATCTCTTCCAAATCGGTTAAGGCCTTTGCACCCATTCCATTGCTCTGTGCCAGAAAAATCGCCTCGCAGATTCCACAATAAATATCATAGCCATTACAGATTCCCGGTCCATGTCCGGCCTTAAACTGTTCTACCGTCTGGGCTGTCAGCGCCTTACTGATACCAGCCTTAATCATAACACTAGCCATAACGTTAGCCGGATAGCTGGCATATACATGAAACAGCTTCGACAAATCACCAATGGCCTCCTGATATCTGGCAAATATCTGTCCCATATTCTGAGAGAAATCTTCTATGGATGCATTATTCGTATGCTCCAATTTCAATGGTTTTCCTAAAATCAACGGCTTCTTCTCTGCTCCCAGCAGAAGAGAATAATAGATATTCGCACCACTTACGCCAACATCGGATGTCTGGACACGAATCAAAGCTGATAATACGTTATCTGCCTGTAAGCCATACTGGAGCAGCAGTTCCCGGTATGTATCCAAGAGTCCTTTTTCTTCCAATTCCCAGGACGCCATTGCCAGAGAATGACTGAACAGGCCGTTTGAAAAGGTAGCCTTGTCATAGTTTTCTGCAACATAGATAGATGCTACTTCAAATAATTCCGGCATTGGCAGGACGGAATAGTCACTTGGGTCTCCGCCATGTACCGCGCGCACCTTTCCTTCATGAATTCTCACAAGTGCATTTCCCTTTGTCACTTTCAGACAGTCATTTAATACCCGGGCTAATTTCCCCTTCGGCAAATCCAATAGCGCAGAACCTGCAATCCTGGCCCTGCTCTCAATTGACTTCATGGTGGTCTGTCCGACCGGATAATAGGTACTGCCAAGGCATAAGAACAGGCCGGAATTCTTCATTGTATCTTTTATGATTTCCTCTTTCTCGTCCATGTCCTTTATCTTTTCGCAAATCTCTGGTTCTTCCTCTCCGGCAATCACAAGAACGGTATTGGTGGGATGTTTCTGCCATTCTGCCCTGCACTCAATCCCATCCAAAAATTCGAGAAACTCTTCCTTATCACAGAATGTCTTTGAAAAATCATCTGCAAAATTCATATGCGCCCTCTCCTTATAAGTTAATTAGAACAGATACAATATGGCCTCCGCTGATAACAAACTCATAGCCATCCTTTCCCATCTCAACCATTTCGCCGATTGTGAGCTGGTCTCTCCCTGCGTTATCCCATCTTGCTTCTAACTTCATTTGTTTTCCTTCCTTTCTTTTATTTTTGTCCAGGCCTTATGCCTGAAAATCATCATTTTTTGCTACATGCAGTTTCTTATCCGCCCGGTCAAACAAATATACAAGGTCAGAAAGCTTCACTCCTTTATTTTCAATATTTAAGGCATGTATCACAGCTTTCCAATCCGCAATAGAGGTTCTATTTTTTCTGGACGGAATTAATATAATCTCATGAATGTCTACCGGAAGTATAAGGAGGCTGTCATTGCAGCTCTCTGAAATCTGTCCCAACAGATGATTGTCAATCATATTGCTGGCTCCATACCGGCCACTTTGATTTGACAGCACATACATAGGGTTCTTCTGTTCCTGATGGCTTTTGATAGATTGGAGCATCTCACCAAATGTGTTTCCTATTGGAACTGATATCACCTTCCAGTCCTTAATTTCAACCATTTCAATCACCGGCGGATTGAGATTTATATTTGACTTTGCCGTTTCCAGCACGTCCTGCAGCTTCACTTCCCACCGGTCTAAATCCTCGTTTACCACGGTTCTAACATACGATTCTCCATCCACCGTAATAAAAATCAAGAAGTACGCCACCATATCGTAGTATCTGATATTCGGTATATACTTCAGCACTTCCTCATTGTCTTCGCGATTGGCCAATGCACAAACAAGATTGTTTTTTACGTTACTAAAGTTATCTCCTGTGAGATATGGACCATTTAAGAATCCACTCTTTTTTTTGTACTCTTCTATCACTTTTGTTACCGCCCTTTGAATGTCTTCCTCATTATCCAGCCAATGAAACTCACTGCCGCTTAGGTATATCCAAATTCCAGCTGATTCACCGGATTTTTGGACTCCAACCCTGAGAAATTCCTCGTCCTGTTTTTCCATTCGCTGCGGAAATGTCACTTTATATTCCGCACCCAAGTTCTCCTTTAACTTCTCTTCAAAACTTGTCTTACGGGTTTCCATGTTCATTTTTTCTTTCTCCTTTTCTTTTTTTAGCAAAAAAATAAGACACCAGAAACTTCTTCAAATTTCTGATGTCTTACTTACAAACAGAGATTGCTTCTCTGCCTGGCTTTCTTATGTTAGGCTCATGCCTGAAAAACTTAGCTTCCGGTTGCCCGGAACAAACATTCCAATGCGCTTAGTAAAAAAGCGGCACAAATCAATATCATGTATATTTTATCACTATATATAGTGTTTGTCAACATTCCAGTTCTATATATAGTTATCCAATTCAATGTGATTGCTAAATCGTGGCATCATACAATCTGTTTATATCCTCTCCTATAGTTTATCTCTATCCAGCTAAGCAGCTTTTTCTCTCCCAATTCCTCCATACAGAAATCATAAAGCTCGGGATTATATGCTTTCAGCCTTACGAATTTTTCAAAGCTTGTCAGATGACAGCCCACCGGACAGAACAGACAGCCGGTTCTTTGTTCTCCTGTGCACTTAAACGGCCCACATGATGGAAAGAATCCAATCTGACCGGGAACTTGCCCCACTTCGACCACCTCACCATAAGGCTCTGCAATTTCTAACTGTTTTTCCACTGTATACCGGAGCACATCCTGTGCTCTCCAAAATCCCATTGGCTTACTAAGTGGCCTTTCGCTTTCAAAGCTATTACAGCCAGTACGAAGATATGCTTCCTTGCGCCTGGCAGATTCCTCTGCCATAAGTGCTAAAATGGGATGCCGTCCAGTCTGCTTCTCATACAGGGCAATCGGCTCCTCATTCTGCTTAACACAGTAGTAGTGTGATATCAGAATATCCGATTCATACAGTGGTAGCCATTTTGTATACCCCTGCCGATACTCGGATTTTTTTCCATTCCGATCCAATCCATGCAACTTGTTGAGGGCCCATTCCTTTCCCTGCCTCGCATACCAGATAGTTTGCGCTACATCCTTGCCGGGAAAGCACCAGCCGTATTGTCTGATAATGTCCTTTAACCCCATTGTTGGTTTCAGCATAACCACGTTATCAAACTTTCCTACAAAACTCCGAATCTGGGGGTATTCCAGCCAGGTATCAACAAATACGGCAAGTATCCGATTGTCTATCTGCCTTGCAATATCCATGAGTACTGTGGAATCCTTTTCTCCGCTGAAACTCAAATAAAAGTAAGATACATTTTCGATATTAAGAAGCCAGCCTTTCTAATTCAGCCTTTACAGACTGGAAAGTACCGTGAACATAATACCGTTATGTTTGCGTGTCCCATGATGTATTGCAGGGTGTTAGGGTTCATTCCCTTATTTGCCATGTTCGTACAGTAAGTATGTCTGAATGAATGGGGCGTGATGTTTGACAACTTGTCCTTATGGATCTTGTTGTACTTCTTAATCAGCCCACGCACCATACTTTCATAATTTCCTGCCACCTTTGGCAATCCCTCACGGTTCAAGAACAAGAAATTGCTGTAACCTTCAACAACAAGCGGTTGTGCTTTTCCTCGGTTCTTTAAAATTCGTTTAAGTGCCTGATATGCTCTTTCTGTCAATGGAAGCTCACGCTTCCCGTTTTTTGTCTTAGGTGTGGAAATATAGTAACCCACCTCTGTATCACGCAATAGCTGGTGGTCTATGTTAATCACACGGTTAGTTCAATGAAGCAAGATATACTTCAGGGTCAGTAGAAGGATAGTATGCAAACAGTATATCTTTATATACCAAATCGCCAGTAAATAAGTATTCTTTGTCTTTTTCCCAAAAGCACAAATGCCCTGGTGAATGTCCAAGTGTATGCAACACTTCAATTTGCCGTCCTCCAATATCTATCACATCATGGTCAGTTACAATTTTTGTTGGCATTCCTTGAAAAAGCTCTTAATCATATACATTGAAGTTATTTGGTAAATCACAACGGTCTACTCTATCTATTGTAAACCAGTTATCCATAGCCTGCATACTCCCTTCAAATAAAATTTATCTTTGGATTATTGACTTTTACAAATTGAGATTTATCCTTTCAAATTCTTCAAAGCAGACGGATTATTCTCTAAGATTTCTCCAACAGTGGGACATCTCTCTAAATCCAAACAATCGCCACAAGTAGCAACACCCTTTTCTAATGCACACTGGCGAATACCACACATATTATCACAAAATACGGTTTTAATTCCGTCAACACGACAGCCTTGACAGTTAATATGCTCAGGAAGAATAGGTGCATTATTTAATTCAGCCCATAGCTTCGCAGTTTTTTTTCGTAATTCTTGGTTGTCATTGATTGTTGCAATATATGCATCACATTTTTCACAATCCAGTCCACAATATGCAATCATTTTTTTCATGGTTATGTACCCCCATAATTTCAAATTTATCAATTTCGTATCTACTTGCATTCTTCTATTTTCAAATCATTACCTTGTTGAATTTTTAGCCAACACCCCAGACAGTTAATATGTACTGTGGATAGTCTGGGGACGGCTCTATCTTCTTTCTTAGCTTCCTTGTGAATGATGTGAGGTTGCTTCCCTTTGGTGCATTCCTATTACCTCCTTATGTATCAAAACTGTTGAATTGGAATTTGTCATAATGAATTAAGGATATTATAGGTTTAAGTAGTAGCAAGACTTTGATTTTTTATCCAGATATAGCAGATAACCACTCCGATTAAGGCTATCCCTCCCGTGGTTATATATGGTAATTCAATATTGCTTTCATACAGATACCCAGCTAATAAAGGAGCAATAACTTTGCTAAGATTTCCGGCGGTACTGGCAAATCCCATCAGTGTTCCTTTATGCTGATTGTCAGTTTTTGAAAGGGTTGCGTTTAATGTGGGTACTGTAATAGCAGAAGATACCGCAAATAAGCCAAAAACCACCAACACACTAACAAACCCAGTTGTCAATACCATGGCAAACGCTACTAAGGCTTTGCAAAACATACCTATCAGTATTAGTCGCTTCTCACCAATTTTTTTTGATAAAGGACCAGTCAAAAAGCCTTGTACTACAATCAAAATACCTGCTAGAGCCATCCATATAACACCAACTTGCTTAGTGGAAAATCCAAACTTATCTACGACATACAGCCCCGTAATTCCTTGCAAGCCTGTTTGACAGAAATGCACGACGAAAATAAGTATCAAAACCATTCCTGCTGAGCCAAAAATTATACTTTTCAGGTCTGAAAAATCAAAGGGTTTTCTTTTTTCCGTCTGTCCTGAACGCTCAATTGACTCTGGCAAAAATGTTAGAATTAGCAGAAAGGCAATAAATGAAATGCCAGCTCCTGTAAAAAATGGGAGCGCAAGCGAATAGCCTGCAAGAATGCCTCCCAATAATGGTCCCATCATTACGCCAACGCTCATTGAAGCTCCAAGTTGACTCATATTCTTGCTTCTTTCTTCCTCCGAGCTGGAATCTCCAACATATGCCAAAGATGCAACGGACGTAGCAGATGACAAAATACCCGATAAACTGCGAGCTATAAATAGCGTCCAAAAGGATGAAGCCAAACCGAACAGGAACAAACTGATGGAATATCCTATAATACCAATGCTGATAATCGGCTTTCTACCAATTCGGTCGGACAGTGCACCCCAAAAAGGTGCGCATACTGTTTGTGCCAGAGCATATACGGCAGTGAGCCATCCAAGCTCACGACCGCCAGCACCTAGATTTTCCATGTAAAATGGCATGACCGGAAGAATTAAGCTATATCCTAACGCAATCACCAAAGTAGCAAGCTTTAAAGCGAAAATCGGCTTTTTATTCATCAATCGTCACCGTCCCCTCCGAGCCGTCCACCGTTATCATTTGTCCATTTTTAATACTTCTCGTGGCTGTGTGTGTCGCCATAACGGCAGGGATACCACATTCCCGTGCAACAATACTTGAATGACTGAGAGGACCTCCAATATCCGTTACAATTCCACTTGCAGAGGCAAATAAGGGTGTCCAAGCCGGAGTTGTAGTAACGGCAACCAAAACACTTCCCGGCTGGAAATTTTTAAAATCTGCCGGACTATTTAGTACGCAGGCACGAGCTGTCACGACACCAGAACTGGTTCCTATACCCCTCAACACGGTTTTTCCATCTTTTTGTTTCTGTGGTGCATGTGATATACTTTTTACTTTCTTCTCAGGTAACTGAGCTGGTGGCACATAGCCCTGATACTTTTTGAGTTCCGCTTTTCGCTCAAGTATCGAATTTCTTCTATCAGATAAAGGTATATTTTCGTCTAACTGTATTATGAGTTTTTCCAATTCCAATTTTGTGAGCCAATAAATATCATCTATATGCGAAGTAGCTCCGCCACGTATAAGGCGTGCTGAAATTTCATGAAACATCCGGCGAATCAGAGGATGCCCCATTCCCATCAAATAAATAGCATTTTCACGCATAGGAGCAGTTTCCTGCGCCCAATGGAGCAACTTCAAAAACAGTTTTTTGCGTGAGCTACCTATATGTTGTAAAATTTCTTTTTCTGCCTGTTTCCTATGCTTTTCAAATTTGGATTGACGTAAAAAAGGACTTTCACCTTTGCCTTCTACAAAGGTTTTTATGGATTCAAAGGTTGGTGTAAGTGTTTCCTGCGGTGTGGAATATGCAAAATCAAATTCATAAGCGGTACGACCAAACTCTTTAAAATACTGATTGATTCGATTTTTCCATTCTATCCATACTTCCAGCGAAACTTCGTCAGGCGGAACTGAGGACATAAAATTTTCCGCTATCTTTGCTGTTGGATTACTTTGCAGATAAAGGTTGAGAGTATTATTTTGCTTTACCCATTCCGAGAGACTCCACAGGTTCTTTTCGGCTTGCAGAGCAATCGTATCAAATCCAAGCAGGAAAACAGAAGTATCTGTTATACCAGCGCGACGAGCCGCTCCCTGAAAAAATTTTGTAAATAATGTTTCGCTGATAGAGGCGGCTGGCAATGTAAGCTGAATCCTCGTGAAATAAATACACGCTCCATAAAATACAGTCTGAATCCCCTCCATTATTTGATGAGCATTCAGCATATGCATGGGCTTTTCTTCCCATTGTTTAATCACATCCTCAAATTCTTTTCGTGCTGTTTCCCAGCGTGCAACACTGTTCGTGAGCGCACGGCGTAAAGATCGGGGGGAAAGGGATTTGACAGCAATCAAAAGAGGCTTTGAATTAGCGGAAAGATAAACATATCCGTTAATAATCGTATATGCTCCGTTTTCTGGCAGTAGCTTTTTCGCACTTTTACCAAACATATCTATCCATAAAAGCGCCGATGCACGGTTGACTATTTCAAGCCCAAGTGTGGCGAATAAGGGCGTAACAGGATTTGGCAAGTGTTCCGCTAGACTGCCTCTTGTATATATAACATCCTTTTCCGGTAACGTCCATTCCGGCGGTAGGACAGTAATGGGGCGAGCCTGAACAATATACAACTTATCTTTTTCCAGTGCCCACTCTACATCCATAGGCATTTCATAATACTTCTCAATTTTTTTTCCAAGCTGTGTCAATCGCATAACTTGATTGCGCGTAAGAGCATGTTTTTTCCTAATCTGTTCAGGAGTTGGGATTTCTTCTGTTCCATCTGAGTTGCGGACTGTCATAATCTCTTTGTTTGCTACTTCATACGATACAATTCGTTCAGCATTTTTATCTACAACGATTGTATCAGGGGTGACTAAGCTAGAAACCACCGATTCGCCAAGTCCCCACGCGGCGTTAACAATCATTTCGCTGCGTCTGCCATTGATAGGGTTTAGCGTAAACATAACGCCGGACGCATCGGAAAACGCAAGCTTTTGTACTACAACAGCAAGTGCGACAATTTCCTGCTTTATATCATTCTTCACGCGGTAAGCAATAGCGCGGGCTGTCCATAGGGAAGCCCAGCACCTCTTTACAGCGTCAAGAACTTCATTCTCACCTTGTATGTTAAGATAGGTTTCCTGCTGGCCTGCAAAAGAAGCATCGGGCAAATCCTCGGCGGTTGCGGAGGAACGGACAGCCACCGCTATATTTCCCAATCCGGCATATGCGGTTTTAATTGCATCTGATACTTCCTGCGGCATTTCTCCATTATGGAAAAGCATCCCTATCTGCGTAGATACATTTTCAAGCTGGCTGGTATTGTTAGAGTCAATACCGTCCAGCAACTTATTAATGTGAGGCTGAATATAGTTCTTTTCAACAAAAATCTTGTATGAAGTAGTCGTAACATGAAAGCCCTCCGGCACAGGGATACCCGCTGTCAAAAGTTTTGATAAAGACATACCTTTTCCGCCGACCATTTCAAGGGTTGCCTGTTTATGCAACAAGGGTAGAGTATAATAAATCATAATAATTCATCTCCATCATTCATAATTCCGTGTAGAAATATATCCATTGTTTCATCAAGCATTTTCTCCGGACTGGCTGATGGTCGGGATGTGTAAATGATTGATATAATGGAGTTAATTAACAAACCCGTCATAAGATCGGCATTCGTCTTACGGAAGACGCCTGATTCCACTCCATTTTCAATTACAGATTTTATAATATCCTGATATGCGTAACGCGCAGTTTTCAGCCGCTTTCGATAATCTTCTTCTAAATAGTCAGATTCTATATTTAACCACATCAGCACCGTTCGATACTGCTTTGGTACTCCAAGATGATTCAGCATGATTTTTCTAAGACACTGTTCCGGCGAGGATTCATCGGCAATAATCCTATGAACCTTTTTAATTGTTTCTTCTATTTCTTTCTCAACTGCATATACAACAATCTCGTCTTTCGTTTTGAAAAAATCATACAGACTGGACTTTCCCATGTTTGCTAAAATCGCAATTTCCCTCATTGATGTTTTTTGGAATCCATTTTTCTCTATGAGCTGCAAAGCAACACTGATTATTTCTTCTCGGCGTTCTTCTTGTTGTTCTGGTGTAAGCATAATTCCTTTTGGCATATTATGATACCTCCTTATAACGACCATCGGTCGTTTCTTATTTCGTTTTCATTATATAGCGACCGTTGGTCGCTTGTCAAGTCTAATTTTTTATATAAAAAATAAGGCGTAATTCCTTTCTTTCTCCATGTTGGGATATATCTATTATGATATATCAAATATTTCTTTTAAAATTCCTTGTAACTCTTGTGTTGGTGCTTCTTCACAAAATTGATATAGCCATTTTTCACATCTGCTTATTTCACGTTCAAAGCTATCAGAAAAATCCTCTGTATTCGACTTATCAATATCCTCTTGGAATTGATTATAAAATTCATCCCAGAATTCCATTAATAAATTATAGAATTTCAACTCTATGAGTATATAGGTAATTCTATCGAACTCCTCATACGTTATATTATTTCCTTGAGACATTTCTTTTGCCGTTTCATTTCCGCATAAGTAGTAAAACAGTAATCTTTCAATATCAGCCTTTTTCATAAATAAATATTTTTCACCCCATTGTATAAAATTCGTTATCACGAAACATTATAATTCTTAATGGTTATAAAATCAAGAATATATTTCGTTATTACGAAACTTGCAGACATACCAGGGGGATTATATATGCAAAAACTAAGACCAGATATGGATATTGGCCACAACATTCAATTTCTGCGACATTTAGCTGGTTTAACACAAGATGAAACTGTTGCCAAATTGCATCTTATGAATCTTAATATTTCTAAGAGCACTTATGCAAAATTAGAAACCAATCGCATGAATATAAAAGTTAGCGAGTTAGTAGCATTATCCATAATTTTTAATGCGAATTTTGATGATTTTTTTCGTGGCTTACGTGACGAATTATCCTCACATTTTGATTGATATATTTTTAGGAGTGAACTCCTCATTGTCTAAAGCCAATGGATTTTCTGCTTCATCGACCTCGTAACCTGCTATCTCCACAGGCATAATTGCTCTTTCTCATTCTTTTTCCATTCACTCCTTTTTGATCAAAAAGTAAGACACCAAAAACTTCTTCAGAATTTCTGATGTCTTACTTACAAGCAGAGAAATCTTCCCCGCTAAGTTCTATCCAGTAGTGTGCATCTGCCGGTTTTCATTTTAAACATATTTAAAATCTCCTGTTTCTAACCACATTACTTTTTCCTCCAACAATAGTGGTTGGTTGCATATCAGGGAACCATAAAAATTAACCAGAACACCTTTTCCTACCCTTGCTGGTTCTGCCCCGCTGTCGTCATCGCCCGCCACCTCATACAGATATTTTCCATCTGGTACTGTTGCTCTGTCGATTCTCATATCATAAAATTCGCAAACAATACCTTTGACTTCTACTTTCTCAGTTTTAATCTTCCTGTAATCGTATCTCATACATCCTCCTAATTAAATACTCTGATCTCATATTTGTTCTCTTTCCAGATATCAGACGTCTTATACTTCTTGTCTCTGTTTACTTGATTACTAATTATCTTTTCCTAAATTACCACTCTCCTTTTTGGAAGCAAAAAAATAAGACATCAGAAATTCGCAAAGATTTCTGATATCTTACTTTACAGACAGAGACTCTGCCTGGCTCGTTCATATAAAAGGCTTACGCCTAAAAATTAGCTTCCGGTATAGATACCACCGGAACAAACATTTGAATGTGGTTTATAAACACACACAAATCAGTACCACTTTTATGATATCACTATATATAGTATGTGTCAATATTCAACCCTCCACATATGGTTTGTTCAACTATTTTCAGAAGAACCGTGCCATTTCTGACTTGATAAAAAGTTTTCGTCCATGATTGGGAGGCAGATGGATATACGGGTTAAGCTGAACCCCATTGACCAGCGATTGGCTACTCTGAAAAAGCATATCGAGCCAACCGTCCTCTACATGAAATATAAAAGGAAAAGGCGTTGACCGATACGGTGCAAGCGTATTTGTGGCGGCACACCGCTACCTCAAAATTAATCCCTTACCACCGATAAGACTATTTTTTAGCACCTCAGCCAAAACATCCATCAAGTTCCCCCGTATCCGTTATATGCATAAGAATCTGATGCTTTAGATAATTCATCTTATTTCTCTTAACCGTAAAAAAGTTTCATATAAGTTCAGAGCCCCATATCCCCATTCCCTATTGGGATATGATAGTGCTGGATTCCGTTTTGCTCCTCTTATTAAAAATGCTTTGACAGTGGCTTCGCTCATTGCTATGTTATGTCCTTCTATTATGCCCCAGCTTAAAAGATTAGCGACTGCACCAGCAACATGGGCAGCAGCAACCGAGGTTCCGGTTCGGGTAGTCATGGGAATGGAGTCTTGGTTCCTTCGCCCTATCGATGGCCCGCTTACATTAACCCCTGGAGCTACCAAATCCGGTTTTATCAATCCGCCTATTGTATATCCACGGCCGGAATGAATGTAGATGCTGTTATTTAAATGATTATAGGCTCCTACTGTGATTGGAGAGGGAGAATCTCCCGGGAGGGTTATGGTCGTATATGGGCTGGGAGTCAGAAACACGGTTTCATCAGAAATCAAGGTATGGGCCGGAAGCCACATATTAAATTGCCCTGTAAGATACTGGGTATTATACACGCGTATTCTCCAAATTCCATTAGTTGGGGCTTCAAAACGGATAAAAACAAGCTGTTTGCCTGCGCCTGTCTCAATCAGCTGGTAATTAACTGTAATGACCGTGGGTTCCAAAAGGAACGGGATAGAGGTTTCGTTTCTGCCTATGATAGGAATGCGGCCTATGGATTCACCACTGGGTGAGACAAATCCAACCGAATATGTATCAGCGGTGTCGGCCCAGAGTTCTACTACAAATCCACGTTGGGATTCCACATTCCCTACTCGGATTTCCACCTCAACGGACTCTTCCCCTATCGGTACAGACCCCATGTAATGATGCCCCCGGCCAGTTTCATTGCCTGCAGCAATTACCGTAGCCATTCCTAAATATCGGCTGATATCTTGAATCATTACATTCAATGGAGACGTCCCTTCATGGCTGCCCAGATTGGAGCCGATTCCCAGTAAAATAACCAGAGGTTTTCTCTGGCTGTATGCCTCCACACGCAGGTACTTAATGCCCATCATTATATCATTCTCCTGATAAGCATCCGCATCATTACTGATAAGATAGAAATCGCGCAGATATTGTTTGGCTGGTTTTAATTTGACGATTACCAGTTCACATTCCGGTGCAGCTCCTGTAAAATCCTGATTAGGCAGGATTCCTCCAGCAGCGATACCCGCCAAAAAGGTTCCATGTCCGTTGGTATCGGTAGAAGGCACCACGGCAAACGGATTATCAGATTCCAGTGCCTCGTTAATCTGCTCCTGCGTGTACTCTGTGCCATAGCTTGCCCCGCTGGCATTATAGCGGTTGGGTACACCGGCAGGAAGGAGGCTTTTATCTTCTGGAAGGCTCTGATCCCAAATACTCAAGATTCTGGTAGTTCCATCCTGATTACGAAATAAAGGATTGGTATAGTCAATTCCCGTGTCTATGATGCCGATTATAACACCTCTCCCTTGATTGCTAAGGGCAGGTGATGCATGGGTTGCCAAAATGCCGGAAGCGTCCATGCTGGAACTATCTAACAGTGTGTACAGTCCAGGGATACTATAATAGGTAAACTTACTTAGTGATATAGGTTCTACGGTATCTAGCGGGGTATATATAATGCTGAAATCAGTGCTTACAAAGTCCATACAGAGAATATCTTCTGAATTACCAGGAAATTGCTGCTGGCTTCCATTACGGTAGATAAAGTCAGCAATGGTCTCTGAGGCTGAGTTAATAGGGCAGTCCGCCATGGTATACCTCATGCAGGGGATTTGATACAGTATATGCGGGATTTTTGAAACCTTTCACTATTGGCATCATATAGCAAACAAGCGATGGACTGCTCCTACAAACTGCCAGTGCACATTTCTCTGGTACTAAGCTCTCAATTGTTACCATGTGAAATTTGATTTGCTTGCCTATTGCCTGCGTCATCATAGCTTTGCCCTCCACATTTTTCTTCTATTTTATCATAGGTGATGTTATTCGCGGTAGGGTTTTTCAACAGTTCCAAGTTGGCCCGACGCAACCCCATAAAAACACAAAAACGCCCGGGTGGCATGAAGCCACACGGACGTATGAAATGACATTATTGTTTTGGTGCTGATTTATTTCATATACATAACCGGAATAACTCGGAGGAGGGGAAAGTTTTTTTTAACTGGTGCATATGTCCTTAAAAATGGGCGAATTTAATACACCCTCCGTATCTCAATTTTTCAGTAAGAAAACGGCGGTTTGAAATTGTTATTTCAAAACCGCCGTTAAGCTCTTTATTTTCTGTTAGGCACAAGAAAACTCTGCTACCGAACAACGTTTTTTTTATTACCATCGGTAGCTAAAAATTTTCTGGGAATAGAGAGAAATTACAAAATGTAAAATTCCTCGTTTCCATTTTTCACATTGTTGTTATACATACTTTTTAACGCCTAAAACTACTTTTTCTCCGTTGATATTCCATTCCTTCTGATAACCTTCCATCTGCTCATAGCAGATTTGTTCTGCTAACACTTCACTTTTAATGAATGTTTCATTTGCTTTTAATACAGAGCTGATAGATTTATTATTTTGAACGTAAACGGTAATATGGTCAGTAACTTCAAAGCCAGCTTCTTTCCGCATGGTTTGTACTTTGCTGATAATCTCCCGGACAAATCCTTCTTCTATGAGGTCTGGGGTTAAATCTGTGTCTAAAACTACAATTACGGTATTATCCATTTCAGAAACAAATCCTTGTTTCTGCGTCATATCAATCAGTAAATCATCTTTTGTAAGTTCCACATTCGCACCATCAAACTCAAATGAAAGAAATCCTTGCTCATTCAGTCTATTCATGGCTCGGTTCCCGTCTAACTCGGAGAGGGCGGTTTTGATGTTACCAAGCTGTTTTCCATATTTGGGGCCGACTGTCTTTAACTGCGGCTTAAATGTGTAGGAAGTAAAAGCCTGCACATCAGTAACAAATTCTATTTCTTTCACATTTAATTCATCTCTGATTATCATTTGATAAAACTCTGGTAAGGATTCTGCCTTTATATACATACGCTTAATCGGTTGGCGATTTTTAATATTTGCAGTATTTCTTGCGGCACGGCCAAGGACAACAATCTTTAAAACTTCGTCCATTTTTCTTTCCAAAGCCTTGTCTATCATTTCTTTGTGAGCTTTTGGAAAATCACAGAGATGGACGCTTTCAGGCATTGTTTTATCTACATTGCGTACTAAGTTTTGGTATATATCTTCGGCCATGAATGGTAGCATAGGAGCAATAACCTTACAGATAGTTATCAATGCACTATAAAGTGTCATATAAGCATTTATTTTATCCTGTTCCATTCCTTTAGCCCAGAAACGATTTCTGCTTCGTCTTACATACCAATTACTCATATCATCAACAAAATCTTGGAGCGTTCTAGCCGCTTCTGTCACTTTATATGTTTCGAGATAGGTGTCTACTGCTTTTACCACTGTATTGAGTTTGGATAAAAGCCATTTGTCCATCACTGAAAGATTATCATATTCTAAGCAATATTCTGCCGGATTGAAATTATCTATATTTCCGTACAATACAAAAAAGGCATAAGTGTTCCACAAAGTTCCCATAAATTTACGTTGGTATTCTGTAACAGCCTTATCATGAAAACGGTTGGGGAGCCAAGGGGCACTGTTAATGTAGAAATACCACCTGACAGCATCCGCCCCATATATTTTTAGTACATCAAACGGATCTACGGAATTTCCTTTTGATTTACTCATTTTTTGTCCATTTTCGTCTAGTACATGGCCAATCACAATTACATTCTTGAACGGAGCTTTATTAAAGATCAACGTCGAGATAGCAAGGAGTGAATAAAACCAGCCTCTTGTCTGGTCTACACCTTCACAAATGAAATCTGCTGGAAACTGTGTTTCAAAAAGTTCCTTATTCTCGAAAGGATAGTGATGTTGCGCAAAGGGCATAGCTCCAGAATCGAACCAACAATCAATTACTTCCGGCACACGGTACATTTCTTTTCCACACTTCGGACAAATAATTGTCACACTATCTAAGAAAGGACGATGAAGCTCGATATTTTCCGGACAATTTGAAGATAGGCTTTTTAATTCATCAATACTACCTATTGCTTGCTGATGACCGCATTTACATTCCCAAATATTCAGAGGCGTTCCCCAATAACGGTTTCTGCTGATTCCCCAATCCTGAACATTTTCTAACCAATCTCCAAAGCGGCCTTTTCCGATATTTTCCGGAACCCAGTTGATTGTATTGTTGTTTTTGATTAAATTCTCTTTGACCGCAGACATTTTTATAAACCACGATTCTCTTGCATAATAGATAAGCGGTGTATCGCAACGCCAGCAGTGCGGATAACTATGTTCAAAATATGGAGCTGAGAAAAGCTGTCCTTGCTTTTCTAAATCATTAAGCACCAAAGGGTCAGCGTTCTTGCAGAACACTCCCGGCCAAGCGGTTTCCTCCGTCATTTCTCCTTTGCTGTTTACAAACTGGACAAAAGGAAGATTATAATTTTTCCCTACTCTGGAATCGTCCTCGCCAAAGGCAGGAGCGATATGCACAACACCTGTACCATCGGTTAAAGTGACATAGTTATCGCAGGTAACAAAAAATCCTCTTTTTTGTTGTTTTGCTATGGTATCCTTTGCCTCGGGGAAAAGAGGCTCGTATTCCTTGTATTCTAAATCGGAACCTTTGTAGTTTTCTAATATCTTGTATTCCCCTAAAGAGCCAATCACTTTTTCAAGGAGGGCTTCAGCCATATAATAAACAAATCCATCGCCCGACTCAACTTTTACATAGCGTTCTGCCGGATTAACGCAAAGAGCAACATTAGAAGGGAGTGTCCAAGGGGTTGTTGTCCATGCCAGAAAATAAGCGTTCTCCTTCTTTACCTTAAATCGAACAATGGCAGATCGTTCCTTCAAATCTTTATATCCCTGTGCTACCTCATGGGATGATAAAGGAGTACCACAGCGAGGGCAGTAAGGAACAATCTTAAACCCTTTATAAAGAAGGTCTTTATCCCAAATCTGTTTTAATGCCCACCATTCAGATTCAATAAAGCCATTGTGATAGGTTACATAGGGATTTTCCATATCGGCCCAGAAACCCACTATATCAGAAAAATCTTCCCACATACCCTTATATTTCCAAACACTTTCTTTACAATGAGCGATAAAGGGCTCCAAGCCATAGGTTTCAATTTGTTCTTTGCCATCTAATCCCAAATTCTTTTCAACCTCTAATTCCACCGGCAGACCATGAGTATCCCACCCTGCTTTTCTGGGAACCATGTTGCCTTTCATAGCCCGGTATCTGGGAACCATATCCTTAAATACTCTGGCAAGGACATGGCCGATATGTGGTTTACCGTTGGCTGTTGGCGGGCCATCATAAAACACATAGGGAGTTCCCTGTGCTCTTGCTTCAATGCTTTTCTCGAAAATTTGATTTTCTTTCCAAAAACTTTTGACTTTATTTTCACGTTCTATAAAATTCAAGTCTGTTTCTACTTTATTAAACATATACGCTTTCTCCTTTTGCATGAAATAAGTGTGTAAGAATGTAGTTAGTCTAACAGAACCCGCTTGATATGGTTGATAATTCTTGCTGATACTTTTTCCTCTACAGGGAATACCTCTGAAAGCATTCTTACCCCTTGATATGAAAAAATAATTATATCAACCAATTCATCACTCTCTACATTCTTAAATTCTCCGCGCTGTATTCCGTAGGATAAAAAATCTTTCCAAACAGTTACAGAATGTTCATATTGCTTCAAAAGTATGTTGTCGTTGTTATCGTTCTGAATTTCACTATAAAATTCATAGATTGCCAAACCAAGAGAGCCCGTACTATCTAACATTTCTGTTCTATATCGTTCTAAAATTTCATCAAGTATCTGGACTGCCGGATACCCATTTTTCATTTTCTCAGAAAATTCATTATCCTGTATGTTCATTAAATCATCTATAATTTCTGAAAAAACTTGTTGTGTACTATCATAGTGTCGATATAACCCTCCTCTGCTTAGTCCGGTTGCAACACAAATATCTTTCATAGTAACATTTTTAAATCCCTTTCTTGCGAATAAAGAACAGGCTTTTTCTCTAATCAGTTTTTTTGTTTCTTCGCCTTTATTTCCCATGATTCTTCTCCTTCCAGCGACACTTGTGTCGCTATCATAATTATAAGACACTTGTGTCGCTTTGTCAATGTTTGCTTTCTGTTATAGGGAGGGATTATCCGGAATGGCTTAGGTATAAAATTAAACACTACACCACAAGAAATTTAATTACATTCTCATAATTTATAGAAAATAAGGACATAGCGATACCTCCTTGATACCGCCGTGTCCTTAAAAAAGGCGAATTTAATACACCCTCCGTAATCCAATTTTTGAAAAAGGAAAACGGCGGTTTCATTTCAAACTGCCGTTTTGTGCTGCTACACAGATAGTAGTTTTCCTTTTTAGTTGCTCTTTACTAATCTTCATCATTATGTGGACGCTTTTTGGGATTCTTTTTATCGTTGTATTTTTTCATAATAACCATTTTAAGTAAGCCAACGACAATCAAAACCGCAATCATGATAATCCACCAGTATTGTTCCATAACCTACTTCACCTCCTTTCAGTGACCTTAAATCCTCTTCCCCGTCCTATGCAGAATGGGAAAGTTCATTAGTATTAACATGTACCATACAATGTTTACATTGTGGAAAGCTGTTTTCAATCGCCTGATGGACTCCCTCGGCAATTCTGTGAGCGTCATAAAGAACTAAACTGCCATCGGCTAATATTTCAATGTCTACATACATTTTCGCTCCAAACATGCGGGTTTTTAAATCGTCAATACCCTCAACCCCTTGCTGTTGAAGTACAAGTTCCCGAATCTTTGTTTCAGTAGTGTTGTCACAGCTATGATCCACCATTTTGTTAATGCTTTCTCTGAAAATGTCCAAAGCGGCTTTTAAGATACAACCGCAAATCACAACGCTTGCAATAGGGTCAAGAATGGCATAACCCAAACGCGCTCCTAAAATGCCAATTAAAGAACCGACTGACGAGAGTGCGTCAGAGCGGTGGTGCCATGCGTCAGCCATAAGTGCGTCAGAATTTGTATGCTTTGCAGCACCTCTTGTAAACCAGTACATCCACTCTTTTATTACAATGGATAAGACTGCCGCCGTGAGTGCGATTCTACCGGGTACGGAAAGTGTATTGTACTGCCCTGAATAGATTTTGTTAATGCCTGAATATCCAATTCCGGCTCCTGTTACAGCCAATGCAACAGCAAGAATGATGGAAGCCACACATTCCATACGCTCATGCCCATAGGGGTGTTCTTTATCAGGTCGTTTTTCTGATATTTTAATTCCAACCATCACAACGATTGTGCTTAATACATCAGAAGCCGAGTGGACAGCATCTGACAGCATGGCGCTTGACTTTCCTATATATCCGGCGACAAATTTAAGCAGCGATAAAATCAGGTTGATGATTAGTGTAATTGTGGAAACCCGGATTGCCGTATTTACATTTTCGTTTGGCAGGATTTTATTTTTTTTCATATATGCCCCCTTATCCTGCCAGCTTCCGAAACAGACGTTTTATAAGGAAGTAGTACCAGATCAAAGCTACTACCAATGCTATGGGAAAATAAAGAACTGCTTCATTCTGTACGGCTTTTGCTACCCAAAATGATGGGAGGAAGCCAACCGCGAACTGGTAGTAACTATCTATAAAGAAAGGAACTGGAATGCCTAACAGTGTAAGTGCAGAAAGTTTTGTTACAGCCATACCCTCTAATTTATTACCGGACAAGGTAATAATCATAAGTGAAACAATGATCGCCTGTACCGAGCCGAGAAGTGCTAAACCAATCATCATACTAGTGGGTAGCTTTTCTAATGAGAAAAGCAAAAGTACGATAAAAGCAATGACCGCTGAAATAATTGCGGGTACTACCAACCTTGTAAAGAGATACCCCGCCTTACCAAGAGGGGTAATTGAAAAGTACCGCGATACTTTATCATCAATTTCCTCTAACGTAATCATGGCAAATGCAAAACAAAGCAGTACAGGAGCCATGATAGAAAGCAATAAATCAAAAATCGGATAGTATCCTTGTAAAGAAAACTTTGTTATTCTTTCTAAAAATGGAATACCAAATTTGATTAAAGCTCCCATAATAAAAGGGGTGAAGCAAGCCGCAAACATCATAGGGTCGCTTTTGATTTGCTTAAATACTTGTATGGCACTGGATAGTATCCTTTTCATAGCTTTACACCTCCCAAACTTTTCCACATATGCTCAACTGTATCCCTTGCAATTATGTAGAGGATAATCAGCGTAGCAATTACAATTACCATATCGAACGATAGTAACATACTTTTTCCAGTTATAAGGTTCATACAAGCCATGAACGGAAAAAAGCAAAACACATTTGGTAAAGTCACAAACAGACCAGCAATAGGTGGAACAAAGCAAACAATTTCTATCGGCATAATTACAATAAGAAACTGGTTCAAGTTTGAAATCTTTGTAGCTGCAATAATTCCAAGCATAGTAAAGATTGCTGATGTCAAAGCAGTACCAACTGCGATACCAAGCAAATGATTGCTGCCGGAAACTAACCCTAATATCAATGCAATTACCGTAGAAATAGCAATCAACGCAACTGTTTTTGAAAGTATATATTCAGATATTTTTACAGGAGATACCACCATAGCATTTAATACCTTTTGACTTTTTTCCAAAAGAACAATCGCTCCCATGAAAAACAATCCCATTGCTGCTGGGTCAGAGTATATCATAATAGAAGCAATATCCGTTTTCCAATGTTCCGGCAAAGCGGCAATCCCACACACATATAAAACGGTTAAAATAAAGTAGATAAAATAGAAACCATATTTCCATTGGAAATGTATATCACCACAAATTAAACGTCCCAATCTCATTGAAGTGTCCTCCCTGTAATATCTACAAAAATATCATTTAATGTAGGCTCACTGCTATGAATGGAAAGCAGACGGTTTTCGGAAATTAAGTTTTTCAATAACTTATCTTCTGTGGTTCTATCAAGCAGACATTCTCCCGTTTTCTCACCTTTGTCATAGTAGGTATATTGTATTTTTGCAGCCCCCCTTGACATAATCAAATTATGGGGACTATCCAATGCGCTTACTTTTCCGGCAACGATAAAGGCTACCTGATCACATAGCTCTGTTGCGTCAAACATATTGTGAGTAGTAATGATAACCGTTTTTCCACGTTTCTTTTCTGCAAGGATAATATCTTTCATCAAACGATTATTCGTAGGGTCAAGACCGCTTGTCGGTTCATCAAGGAATAATATGTCTGGGTCATGTATCAACGCTTTGATAAAATTCAAGCGGGAACGCATACCTTTGGAAAAGTCGCCAACCTTTTTATCTCCGTCATTTTCCAATCCAACCATATGCAATAGTTCGTCAATAGACCGGGGCTGCTTTTCATACAGAGAAGCAAAATAGGCGAGATTTTGTCGTGCAGTGAATTTCTCATAACAGGTTGAAAATTCAAAATCAACACCGATATTTTCATAAAACCGATTTGTACGCTCCCGTATTTCTGTACCTGCAACTTTTACGCTGCCTTTATATTTTGTATTAAGTCCGGTCAAAACTTTTTGAATGGTTGATTTTCCGGCACCAGAAGGACCCAAAAATCCAAAAATTTCTCCTTTCCCAACATGGAAACTTACATTCTCGACAAACGGTTTGTCAGTATAGCTAAAATACAGTTTTTTTACATCAATCATTATTTTGTCCTCCTCAGACTTTATGACTCATAAAAATATATAGTCATACAAACTGTAAAAAATATGTTTGGCTATCTGCCTGTCAAATAACCAAACAAAATTGTTACTCTGCTACTACTTGTTGAACAATGCCATTCACTAAAAGATTTTGTATCATATTCAGTTCTTTATCCTCCTTGAACTGTTCCAAACAGGATAAAACAGAATACAGGGATTTTATGATAACCGTATGCGGAATCGTAAAAATAACCCCTAAATCTTCAAGCATTTCTAGTATACGTATATCATTGTGCATATGACTGTCAAATATATCTGGCGAAAGTTTCCTTTGCAGATAGTCCATTAAAGAAAAATCGATCTGCGAAAGAATAGGAGAATTAATCAACCCAGTTACCCCCAAAGTGATAACATCTTTTGTTAAGTCCCTATGATTTTCATACTTTCTTCCTTTAATTGTTGTTTCAATATTAGTAAATAGCTCTTTCTGTAAGCGAAAATTGATTTCTACATATAAGTGTTCTTTACTCGGATAAAAAGCGTAGAATGAACCTTTCGATATATTTACAGCAGCTACTAAATCATCAACCGTTACTTTTTTCAAGCCGTGTGCTGCAAACAGCTTTTCCCCCTCTATCAAAAGTTTCCTGTTTATGATTTCTTTTTCTTGTTCTGTAAAGCGCGGCAATTTTTCTCACCTCCTTATGACTAAATATTTTATATCGTCATATAGAATATATCACTTGCTTGCTTTGTTGTCAAGAGATAGTCTAAAATTATTTTATAAAAAAAATCTGGCATATAAACAATAAATCATACAATGATTTTATTACATACGCTTACTGCTATTACTACTGAAGTAGTCAAGCAGGATACGGCTATCTTTGACATACTTCACCCTCAGATTACCATATATTCCCATAACTCATCACATTTCCTCCACCCCCAGCAAAATATCATTCTTCAAGAAAAACCGGTACACAATCCCTTTTCTCACCCCGCTCTGAACCGGTATCAGAAGCTGCTTTACCCTGCCTTCCCCATCTACCACCTCAATTTCCCAATATCTTTTTCTGCCCTTACAGTTTTGTATCAGGGTCACTTCTCCCACCAGCGTCTCATATTTCTTCTGGAAAATAACCTGACAAAGGTATAGAAAGTAAAGACCCAGGCCGGTCACGCACAGTATTGTGAGTTTTAAAACACCTTCTCCCTCCTGATGAGTCTCCATTAAAACTCCCGCTGCCAGTATGCCCAGTATGACACCTGCATTTATGATTAGCTTTTTCATTAACATTTCCGGAACTCCCATCCATTCATGTTTCATATTCATATATTTCTGCCGTTTCAGGCAGCCTTTCTTTTATGGTCTGGTACATGGCCTGCATCTTATCCTCCGGGTAACCAAATGGGCTGACATAGAAAAGACACCGCCGGTTTTCTCCAAACCCACGGATTTCACTCTCACCGCCTTCTGGAATCTGTAGATAAAAACCACCTGCTTTGGCCTCCCTTATTAGCGCCTGAACTTCCTTAAAATAGATTCTGCATTGCTCGTAGTGTTCCTTCTTCCAAGGTTGCCTTACAACAAAACAACTGGTCTGAATTTCTAAGTAGCATCCGCTTAATGGCATAATCAACTGCTTTAGCTTCCAATAGCGAATTGTGCTTACAAACATACCACACACCCCAAGTACGATGAATGGTCCACCGATGATGGCCGGAAAACGGGCCGCAAGAAAAAACAGCCCCAATGAGGCTGCTATTCCAAAAACAGGTATCATAATCAATGCTCTATCCCTTTGATCCATTCTGTGGTACATTGGTTTATCTGATGGCTCTAATCTCATGTGTTTATGCCCCCCTTTATGCAGCTCTTTTTCCTTTCCAATTTTCTAATACTCGCTCACACTCCATGATGGTCTGCTCACACATATAATCTGAAAAACATCCGATGTGTGTCTCTTTAAGCGGCAGGTTTAAGCTGCAGGATAACCAGGCATAAACTCCATTTTTGCACATGTACCCACTTTCAATCAGTCTGTTCATGGCACGATGTGCGCGGATTCTTTTATTACGAAGTTCTTTATCCGCCAAAGAGCCCATAGGCTTTTTCGTTCCTCTATGAACTCCTACATAGGAATTGCAATCCGGATATCCGCTGCATACATACAGCATGCTTCCTGCAGTTATCGTATCATCACCATACACATACTCGGCTGGCCGCAAAACAGCGTCTCGTCCACAGTAAGGACAAACGGGCGTTGCAAGGTTAGGTTTCTTACGCGGATGTATCCGGACTACTTTCTGTTTTCTTTTCATTTCTTCTATCTCCTTCCTCCTTAATATAGTTCTATTGTATAAAACGGTTAATCCTTAATACAAGGGCATTTCATAAATTTTTTATGGGGAGAAATATGTCCCATTCCTCCCCTCGTTGCTTATGCGTTTTGATTCTGCTTCTTTTTCCGATAATAGGTATATCCTGCAGTACCTGCACCGACACTGGTAACACCAATCACGGTGGCGACCACTGCTCCATGGTTCTTTTTAGGTATGTAAACCCCCGTTGCTTTCATGGTGTATTGCTTTACCCCTTCTTCTCCGCTATCATAGGTAGAAATCAGGCGTACCCCTTCCTCCTCCGGAAAATAGGCACTTCCCTCATACATCACTGTGCAGTCACTCACCTTCTTGGTACCAGTTATAACAACCCTCCGGCATAGGATACCCGCTTCATCTGTGTAAGCTTCCCCATCCCACCTTGCTGCTTCTATGGTATAATGCTCAGCATCAGCCTCAATCAGAGAAAGGAGCTGCCCTTCATATCCGGTGAAGTCTGGTTCAGTCCCACTCAGTTTAAAAACCTGGTCCCCAATCCAATAGCCGTCCAGCCCATATTCATGGAACACAGCTGAAAAGGAAAATGTATCATCCAGGCGCTCCCCACCAAATGTCTGGCCAGAAATTTTTGCAATAGTCTCCATCATCTGCCCGGTTTTCTCATCTGTTACCGTCATCTTGATTTTTGACGGTATCATGTCCTTGGATTCCACTGCTTCATATAAGACTTCCTCACTTACCGGTACCTCATGAGCCCGTATAACGGCTGCTTCCTTCTGGGATTTTACCAAATGATAAGTAATTCCATTCCGGGTTATCTGTTCTTCCGGCCTAACCTCCACTTTTCCATCAAGAAACGGGTTCGTTGCAATTTCAAAAGAATTTCCAGAATTCCTTTTCCCCTGTTCTTCCAGTACTTCTGTCCGGATTTCTGAGAGACGGTATTTTTTTCCGTCTCTCTCAATTTCTTTTTTAAATAGCTTTTCTGCTTCATTAGAATCGGGGTTTTCCGTTGTATACTGGTGTTCCTCATATATATTTTCAATTACATCTTCCGCTGCCTGAGTCTCCATCACCGGCGTACTAACTGCCATTATTGCCAACAATAGAAACATGCCAGCCTTTATCCCTGTTTTTGATTTCTTTTGTTTTTTTCTCCACTTTGAGAGAGAAACAATTAACAGGCTGACTACTGATGCAAGCCATGCCATGAACACCCCTACAAAATAGCTGGTATCTCCTGTCTTTGGTGCATGATTAAGTTCACCGACCGTCAAATCACCCTCTCCCCTTCTATTTGTCTCATAACTGGCCGTGATTGTTCCATAATGTTTCTGATCGGTAATGGTATTGTCGCCAATTATACTGCCGTCCTCAAACACCGTGAATGAAAAGACCGTCTCGTTTCTGTCATACCCTTCCGGTGCTGTCAGTTCCCTGAAATGATACTCCCCCGGAGACGGGACCGGAAAATACACTTTTCCCTTTTCATCACTAATGCCGGAGAAGATATGGTTTCCGTCCTGGTCTGTGACCTCAATCTCGGCGCCAGGCAGTTCCTCTGCTGTTGTTACATCCACTTTAGAGATTATCATTTCTGTTTTACTGTAGTTTTCCATAGTCGTATCCCCTTCTATGGTCCCATCGTCAGTTACTGCAAACGCATGCAGTACCTCATTTAGATAGTATCCCTCTGGTGCCTCCGTCTCTTTAAATGTATAGGCTCCTTTTAAAGGTTTCTTAAACCGGAATGTTCCTGCTGAATTTGTAATTCCTTCCGCATAGACACTGCCGTCTGGATTGTAAACGGTAATCTTTGCCCCTGCAAGCTTCTGTCCAGTTCTTCCATCAATCTTAAACAGTTCCATATACTCCGCTGAGGGTCTCGGGTGATTCGGAGTGCTGCCACCGCCGCCACCTGAATGGGTGAGTTTATAGTTCTTGACCACAAATTCCTGTATCGCCTCAATATCTTTTATTTCTATTTCCTGCGGCTCCATTTTCTTATAGCCGGAGGGAGCCTTCACCTCACGTATTATATACGTACCGCCCGCAAGGTTTTTAAAGTGTTCAGCCTCACCGTCCCTGGTTGTCCATTTCCGGATTACTGTACCGTCCGAATCTCTTACCAGTTGAAGAACAGCGCCACCCAGCAGTTTTCCTGTTTCTCCGTTAACCTTTCCTATCTCTATCTGAATTGGCTGGTTTTTAATATCAAAATGCTGCATGGTCTGATTAGGAAGGATCTCAATTTTCATATCCTTCATTGGGACATATCCTTCCGGTGCCTGTGTTTCCCTTATTGTATAGATACCAGCCGGTATTCCTGTTAGAATAAGTGGCTCCTTTCCTGACACCCATTCTTTCATTACAGTTTCCTCGTTTGTCCCCGCGGCCTTTAGAAGCTGAAGAACCGCCCCTTCCACTGGGCTGCCTTCCAAGGTGTCCGTCTTCTGGAGTTCCACCACAATCTTTTCATTTACCAGGATAATCTCCTGCTTTTCCTCGGTTCCACTCACGCAGAAGTTTAAATGCCCTGTTACTGCATAGCCCTCTGGAGCCTCCAGTTCCCTGATTGTATAGTCTCCGGCAGAAAGCCCTTTAAAAATTTCAGGCATCTTCCCGCTTACCCATTCTTTCAATACCATGCCATCGGCATCTCGAATCAACTGAAGTCTTGCACCCGCCAGGTTTTCTCCGGTCTCTTTATCTGTTTTTGCCACTTCCACTTCAAGTTTCCGGTTTGTAATGGTAACGGTTTGTATTCCTGCTTTCTCCGTAATCTCGATTCTCGCTGGTTCCTTTAAAAGCAGGTAGCCGTCTGCCGCCTGGATTTCCTCCAGTATATACCAGCCTGCCTTTAAGCCGCGGATTAGTTCCGGTTCCCCAGTGGTAATCCATTTCGCCACCTGATTTCCTTCCCCATCTGTAAGCTGCAGCACTGCTCCTGTTACCGGTTCCCTGGTCTCCTCGTCCAGTTTGTCAATCATCAATTCGGTCATCTGGTTCTCCATTACAAACGTCTGTTGCTTATAATCTTTGGTCACGGTAATCCGCATGGGACCTTCCGGTATCTGGTATCCTTCCGGAGCCTCTACCTCTTTCACTAAGTACACGCCTGCCGGGAGACCGAAGAACTGAATCGCTCCGGTTTCATCTGTAATCCATTCCTTAATGCTTTCCCCGGATGCTTCCAAAATCAGCTGCATCTTCGCGCCCTTTAAAGGATTTCCGGTTTCACTGTCCACCTTTCTGATTTCTATCTTGGTGTCATCATCAAACATCTCCACCATAGGGATGTCATCCACTGTCATGTTCCCGGATATTGTAAAGTACATTTTCTCTGCTTCTATATACCCTTCCGGTGCCCGTGTCTCGATTAGGACATACAGTCCCTCTGTCAGGCATTCCAGTTCGTGCGGGACCTCCGTGGAAATCCAGCTTTCAATCACATCACCGTCAATCCGTATAACCGTTCCGTCCTTGTCAACCATCTCTGTGACTCTGCGGACCTCTAAGCTGGCGCCCGGCAGTTCCTCCTTTGTTGTAAGCTGCTTTTTAGAAATGATAACCTTATTAGGGCTATCCGCTGCTTCATACTGATAGGTGAGCGTCTGGTACTGGTCTGTCTTTATATTAAACTGGAAGTCGTGGACTGTCGGGTCAAGCAGATAACCGTCAGGCGCTTCCACCTCCTGTATCCGGAAATGATAGAGGCTTACCGTCCCATCCGTTCCTATCCCTCCAATGGGGACCGGGGAGCTGACTGCCCGACCATCGGAATCCGTTATCATAATGGTCGCCACATTGGTATCCAGATTGGACAATCGGAACCTTGCACCTGATAAAACTTGTTCCGGATTCCTTTTATCGGTCTTGATAATCTCAACCTGGCCCAGAATCAGGTTATTTACCAGTTCAATCTTTTGAATTTCCAATGTATCAGCAATCGCAAACGGCAGTTCTGCAGCCCTCACATATCCAAAGGGAGACTGTTCCTCAACAAAATAGTAATTCCCTGCGGCCGGCTGACGTAACTCATGAAGCCTTAAATCCCCGATTTCATAACCTTCCGGTATCCTGCCTTCTTTCTGGTCCCGCTTCGTGTATATTCCGTCTGAGCCGGAAATCCAGCGTTCCACCAGATACGCCTCTTCGTACTCCATAGCCGGAATATGGTTCCCATCTTCATCCTGCAACAGATTGCCGTCCGTATCGGTTACATACAATAGATTCCCGTTTTTGTCTTTCATTTGGTGTTTGGCAAGTGTACCATCTTCCTTTGCACGGTAGACGGCAACTGTGGCTCCGGAAATTTCTTTTCCACCTGTTACATTCACTTTTGTCAGGAGTACCTGAATCGGTTCGTCTGTCATGGTAATGGTCTGCACCCGTTCCTTAGAACCCACATCAAGGACTGGTACATAAACCGGTGCTGCCACTGTATAGCCGTAAGGAGCCTGCTCTTCTACCAACACATATTTCCCCACCGGAAGATACTCAAAACGCATGGCTCCTGTCTCCGTGATATAGCAAACTGCCTGACTGGTTCCCGGAACCTGCTCTATCTCATAATCATAGGCCGTGTAGCTGTGTCCACCCGGTATGGTAGCCTGATGGGCCGTTTTTCTCACATCACTTCCATCATCTGTCTGCCATTCATACACCTTCTTTTCCTGATGATAGAGTATCGTTCCATCATCTGTATACTGCACTTCCCCTTTCTCATCTACCTGGGCTTCGTATAAAGCCAGTGTAGCCCGGTGAAGATTATCCATCACAGCCCCGGTCCGGGAGTCCAGCTTTAAAACCTCTACCGCTGTATGATCATCTTCCATTACATAGCCCTGTACTTCACCGGTTTCCAATATGGTGACTTCCACATCCTCCGCCGTCACATAGCCGGCCTTTGTTGGTACTCTTGTTTCCTGAAGAATATAATCTCCCGGCATGATATGGTCAATCCAGTGTGGAACGTTTCCTTCTGACACCCATCGTTCCGCTACAATCGGTTTGTCCTCCATATCCCGGAGAATTTCCAAATGCCACCCCCGGTCGGAATCATCATAGACGCGGTATGCTTCGTAGAGTGTTAAAATCGCGCCCTCAATCTCTTTTCTGGAAGTCATATCAAGCTTTGATACCTCAATCTTTGTGTAATCGTCCTCCATCACATAGGACTGCTTCTCGCTTACATCACGGACAATCACACCAACTGCTGCGGACTGTACATAACCGTCTGACAACGGGGCAGCTGTCTCCTCCAGGATATAGGCGCCCTGCCTTACTCTTGCAATTTCACAGGCACCATGGTCCGTCACCCATTCATTCTCAATCCATGTAACACCGCCATCCTTATAATAGATAGGAAGCCCGTTTTCATCTGGTACTGGCTGTAAATCCATGTTGATAGATGAATTTCCTTCCCCGTTGGTATATACTTCTACGGATTGGGAAATGATTTTATCCCCATTTTCATCAAGCGGCCAGACAATCACTGCGCCGGTTTTATCTGTCACATAAGCCATACCTGTTTCTGAATCCAACATACAGAGACGGTTCCCCCAGTCATCCAGTCCATAGAGGATGCCGGTCTGTTCATCAAGTTCTGTGGGATCATATTTTAAGTCAAAATACCATATGTCCACGGGTGGATTATCCTCTTCTGTAATATCCCACTCCGCCTGCCCTGCTGCGTTTGTCCCAGTCTGTCTTATATTAGTATCTACGCCGGTATCATACGCCTGGATTCCCGTTACTGAGCCAAATAGATTTCTCTTCACCTTGACTTTCTCATACTCGTGGTCTCCAGTCTGCTTTACTTCCAGCCCCTCATACAATGTCAGTGTTGCATTCTCCACATATATCTTCTCCTGACCGTTTTCAAGGCGTTTTGTCACATAACCAAAACCGGCAAATTCCCCATTGGGTTTATACTGTAAATCCACGTCCCCACGTTTTTTTAGCTGCTTTTCATCTCCCTCTACACGGTATGTAACGGCATCCGCACGGTTTTCCAGCTTATGGATTTCTATATGTGTAGGTGCATTCTTTACAATAATCTGGTGCGTATCCTCTACAACGGTTTTCCCGTCAGCGCCAATGGGACGCATGTACTGGTATTTTACCGCCTGCGTCTTTTTCTCCTGATTGCCGTCTTCATAATATTCCACCTTGTCGCTGTATACCGTAAATGCAATAGGTTTCGACTTCACATATCCATCCGGTGCCTCTACCTCCACCAGAACATAAGCGCCGGCGCCTAACGACTGATACGTTTCCAGATACCCCACGCACTGCTTCTCTGTATGCAGGCTTCCGTCCTCTCCTTCAACTTCTCCATCCCGGATTGTGGTGTAAGCCTTAAAAACCCCCACTTCCGCTCCGGTGTCGTCCTGCATGAAAATCTGTTCACGTTCCTCATAGAGAGGCGTTCCATCCTCATCAAACAGGATATCTCCGCTTCCTGTCACACCGGAAGCACCATTTCCATTCACGTCCCTTTTGGCTGCATAAATCTTAAAGAGTGCTCCTTCATGCAGAATATTTTCTCCTGTTTCAGAATCCAATTTCTCAATCCTGAGTCTGGAGCTGTAAAACTCATTCTCAAAATCCTTGACTGCAAAGGAAATAAAATTAAAAGTTCCATTTGTCTCCAGGCCAGCTTCCCGGTTTCCGATATCGCCGTCATCGTTGATTACTTCTCCAAATCTGGGATCTAACACACTCCAGGGTACAAGTGCTTTCGCGTACATCCGGTCCACGGCAGTAGACTTTCCGGTCATGGTAACCACTCCATTCATTGTTACACCATAATCCGCTATCGTTCCATCCCGGTCGTAATAAGTTTCATAATACACCTGGTCTGCACTTCCAGCATCCTCGCTGATAGAGCCGTAATGATAATACCCCGCTACTGTCTCATTCTGGCAATCCCTTCTGCTGTCCGGCTCCAGACCATACTTAAACACTTCAAAATCGCCGTCATTATTATGTGCATATATGATATGGGTTTCTTCATTAAATCGAATCTGATAACGCTCAGTCAATTCCTCCGGTGTCATGGCAGAATCGTAAAGATATTCCTTAGATGGGATTTTATCATGTACTGTACCATCGGCATCTATCTGTGGAACAAAAGGAATCTCTACCTCCTGGGGCGCATCAATCGCATAATGTTTTTGTGGGATGCCTGTTGGCTGCTGCTCCACCAAAACATATGTACCGTAAGGAAGCATCCTGCTTTGTCCCCAGTAGTCGTCCTTCCCGCCGCCCCGGTTTGCATGTACGGTTGTCATATCCCCGTCTGAATCATATTTTTCCAAATCCCACTCAATTGCAAGCTCAGACGCAGCATCGGGATTCTCCTTAAAAAATGTTACATAGTCATAACTGCCATCTTCCTTCTTCATAAGCTTGTCTGTTTTCTCTAAATCAGAACGCAGATACAGTTTAAAGAAAAAGCCGGGAAGCGTCTTCGTCTCCTGTGTTCCGTTATACCCTCCAAAAAGAACGGTAAACGGGTCACGGTGAATCTCATAGGTATTATGCTCATAGGAGTCCAGAGCAATATCCTTTTTCACCTCGATTGCCTGCTTAATCACCCGCTCCAGCATAATAACCGGCTCTTTCCGTGTGCCGTTATCTTCATAGATTTCATACTGGCCCGGATAGAATAATACAGGGAACTTTAGATAAGAGCCACTCTCCTGTTCAGGTTTGGTCGTCATGACGTTCACGGTTGCTGTATATTCTGTTATCTTCTGTTCTGTCACTACCCGGTAAGTTCTCTCATGTTTTTCCCCCTCTGTAAATTCCTCGTCCGTATCCACATGGATGCTCACCTGGCCCTCCACTGCGGTTGTCTTTACAGGGGTCAGAATTTCCTCATAGGAAACCACCTCCTGGCTGTTATAGATTGGAACCGCCTCCATCTGCGGGATTTTCTGTCCTTCACTGTCCAATATGAACTCCCCAGCCGCATAGGTCTCATAGACAGGTGCATAAACCGTCTTTAACAGAATTTCGTCTTGCCCCAAAGCCTCCAGGTCCAGTTCCTTTTTCTCTACTGTGAAGCGGTAACCGTCCATATCATACTGTCCCTCTTCATAGACTGCATAATAAAACCCGCCCTCATATTCCTTTCGGATTACTAAAAGACCACTGCCGCTTTCATAAATGGCTGGCTGGTTCGCCAATGCTTTATATCCATAACGAATTCTTGCATACCAGGTTCCCGCCTCCTCATATACTGCATCTACATCATATGCATCCCAAAAACTTTCCGAGGAGCAGAAGGTCAGAATTTCATCTATCATCTTCCCATTTGTCTTTCCAGATAATCTGAGTTTTTTAAACGGGTAATCAGACAGCCCACTCTTATACCCCGAAAGGGCAAGAGCCGATGACGTCTCCCATAAAATATAATCCTCGTCAATATCTTCTGATTCTTCCATATCCAAATCGGACGGTTCCTCCCGCTCAATGGATGAGATATAATCATTTAATCGGTTCACTGCCGAAACCGTTTGGGTGAGCGCCCGGTCAGACAACACCGGATTGCCGCTATCATCTGATTTTATAATCTTATTCCCGATTTCGTCTAACTTGTATTCTCCACCCTCGGCAGTCCGGTACAGGATATTTCCCTGCGCATCTTTTTTCTCTACGCGCTCTGTTCCAGTTATCACCTGCTCCTGTGATGCAGTCTCTTTTCTTGTCACCTCATATGCCTTGACACGCTCCGGGAGACCGGAAAGCAGAATATCGAAACCCTTTGTTTTATAATATTTAACCGTAAAATCATAGGAATCCTCAAACCATTCATTAATACTATGGGTAAATCCATCTGTATAGGCACTCCCTGACGCGGTTAAGACAATAGGTTTTCCTGTTCGATTGCTCTCAGATAAGTTCTTGCCGGTTACAGAACGTTCATAACCTTCAGAGCGTGAGATTTCTTCTATATAATAACTGCCTAAAATAAGCGGACGTCCAATCCAGCCATTTCCATTCCGCACTTCATTACCCGTATAGAGATTCGGTACCTCTCTTGAGGTTTCTGATACTTCTGTTATGGTTAAGAATGAAGCATCACCATTTTTATCCGTTGTGGCAATGGATACCAACTCCCCCGCAGAAAATACAACACCGGTTTTTCCATCTGGATGCCTGATGTCCTCTGCCGCATATAGTCCATATACAGCGCCCTCTAAGGTTGCATCTGCTTGGGCTTTTCCATAGCTGTCCTCTTCCAGCTCAAAAAGTTCTTTATCCCGCTTATTAATATGCAGCTCTCCTTCTGTCCTGTGATCCTTCACCAGATAAGCGTAACCAATGTACCCGGACGGATAGCTGCCTTGCTCAATCATTGCCACCTCACTGTCTTCCTGGACACCATCCCATTCCCAGTGTCCGCCTGTTCCAACTTTTATAGAGGCCGGGCGTGAAACCACATACTTGGACGCATTTGATGGTGTGGCCACGTCCTTTTCTATCCCTATCTGGGATTTGGTTGCCACGGTAGGAAGGTCCTCTGTTATGGTCTCTTCTTCCACTGATTCAGCTTCATTTCCAGAATCCTGCGTTTCAGCTTCAGGACTGGCATCTTCATCTGTTTCCTCTCTGTTTTCCATTGATGGCTGGGATGCCTCTTCAGACTCTTTTATTTCTGTTGTATCTGCTGTTTCCTCAGACCCGGAATCCACCTCCTTCGCCCCTTCCTCGCCGGTCTCTGCTGTGTCACCGGAAGATTCCGATTCATGTTTCTTTGTGTTCTCATGCTCCTTAAAAGCAGGCTCTTGTTCATTCCCTTTAGCCTCAGATATTTTTTCCTGTCCGGTAACTGAATCACTGGTTTGATTCCCTTCATCTGACATTCCCGCCTGAACAATATCTGTAACCTTCTCCGATTTTGACAACTGCGGCACATCCTCCATCTCTCGAACCGAAGCTGCCCGATTGCCAGGGTAATAGCCGGTAATGTCACCCTCTCCTTCTGACTGAGAAGATGAAAATTCAACAATTTCAATGGAGACATCATCATTGTGCAGGTCATGAAGGATATACCCGGTTCTGGCGTCTGTTTCCCTGACTGTGTAAATACGCTTCAGGTGAATATAGGTATTCCATGCCTCATCCCGGTCCTCCTTCATTAAGTCTCTGGCAACGCCCTCATCGATGGAATGGAAATCACAATTTTCCTCACACCAGTCCACGCACTCCTGCCAGGCTTCCCAGGCTTTCTTCTTCCGGCGTTCATTTTCTTCATCGGCCGAGTCAGAGTCTCCATCCACATAATGAATGACTGGATCTGGGTGTCCCCCACAGTAAGTCTTCCCATATTTATAAAGCTTCTTATCCGAATGCGAAAAATGTCCGTTGGCATCTGTACAAAGCCCCACATCGCACACAGTTAAATCTTCAAATTTCCCTTCTGATGTGGGCACCATTTTCATAAACTGGTCTTTTTCCAGATTTGTCCCGTCAAGCTGCGAAAACTCAAACTTTTCTAATACTTCAAAGTTGGAGTTTTCCAAAGTTTTCCCTGTCTCGGAACACTGCTTTTCCAGTTCAATAACATAATCCCGCTTAAAGGTCTCCTCATGAAGGTACTGGGTATATGGAATTTCATAGTCTCCTTCCCCGCGGTGTGTTGTACTTTTTCCAAAAGACAGCCAAACCTCCCACGATTCCTGTTTCCCTGCCATTGTAATCATGGCCTGTTTCCCATCTACTGCACTGCTCTCGTTCCAACCATCCGGATACCAGATTTTAAAGCTATTTGGCTTAACCCAGTATTGAGCCCCCAGGGATCCATCCTGAAAATGTCCCCTCACAAGGCCAATATCGGGGTTACCTGTTGTACATGTAAATGTGATTCTGCCATGTTCCAGAGACACATTCCACCCTTCTGGCAAATCATAAACAAGCGTGGACTGCCTCCAGTCATCACCGTCAAACTCCAATGTAATACTATAGGTCCCATCCCCGTTTTCCTTCATTTTATGTACCGGCGCCTGGCTTTGAAATTTAGATGCAAAGGGTGGAACGGCTCCTTCCTCCACGGCTCCATTAACCTGTTTAAAAAATTGTTCCAATGCTCCTCTTGTCAATACCGCAAGCATAGGATCTTTCAGGTTCTCGATTAGGACTTCCATCTGGCTACGGAAATCATCTAACCCATTCCAATTTCCTGACGTAATGGCCCAGGTAGCTGCCTGCCCCAAAATATAATGTCCCTGACCAATTTTCCCATTTCCCGAAATGCCTCCTTCAAAATTACCTGATGATGAGAGGGCGTACCATAAAATTTCCGCATCCTCTCTTGTCAGCCCAAGGGGCAGGTTGTCACCATCCATATCAAGGTCATATGTTACAATCGTTCCCGGAGTGCCTGAACGCATGGACTTATTCGGTTCCAGGCAGTATCCAGGTGCTGAATGGCCGCCTTCTACATTGGTAATCCCATATGGCCAAAGGCCAACCCGATTATGTTTTTTTCCATAAAAGGGAAAACTTGCTCCCTCTTTTAAAAGATTCTGGGAGCCATAATAGGCAAACGTACTTCCTCTGTTTTCTCCCTCCGATGCATCTGCTAAAATAATACCAAATCCAACATTAAAAAAAGACTGAACCGCAAGTAACACCGCTAAAAACAGCGAGCCACCACGCTTCAGCCTTTTGAAAAAGCTATCGTGTCGTATCATATTTTTCCTCATTTCCAAAAAACCGACACAGGCTAACATTGCTGTGCCGGCTTGACTTAGGCTATTTAATTCATATCAGGATTATACAACTGCGCTTTGCAGTTTGGACAAGGGTGGCAAACCTCCCTTAATCCGAATACATTTCTGTAATCGCAGAACGGACATTTGAGTTCCACTACATCCAGATAAAAACACGCATCCGTTCTCGTTGATGATACATCAATGCTCTTTGCCTGACCATCTATATATACGGCATTCCACATGTGCACGTAATCCTCCCGAAGCGCGCACTTAAGCCCTACTGCATTGGCCAAAAGTTTATAGGCCCTGGCAAACCCAACACACTTGCCAGTCCCATTCACCAGAATGCTGTAGACCTCATCATCTGCCTGTGTATATTTTCCCCGGTTGTAGGTCGCACGTAATGTAATCTCATCATAAATCCTGGTCGCCTTTTCATAATCACTGGCGCCATAGTCAAAACCAGTCAGAAACCTGCACACCTCCCCATAAACTACCTGGTTCTTTTCTGACAGCTCCGATGCAGGGATAATTCCCCTGACCGCAGCCAATACCCGTGTGTCATTCACCCACGCATAGTCCGTATCTTCATCAAAGATATATACCTGCCATTCTGGATCGTAATAATAAGGCCGGTTATCATACGGGGTTCGGACATAGCCGCCAAGCGACTGCTGTTCAGTCACCCAACTGCCGTCTGCTGCCACCAGGTATCCGTCTGGTGTAGTAGTATTTACAGCGATAATTCCATTCTGATTCAGATAATACGATGTTCCATTCTCTGTTATCCATTCCGCCCTCGCATAATTTCCATCATCTTTCTGGTATTGACAGCCGGCTGAAGTATTCTTCCATGTTCCTGCATACGCCGACATCGGGTTTAGGGTAACTGTCAGGAATATGAATGCCAGCTTCCAACCTGTACTTTTTCTCATTATAAGCACCTCCTTCTATCCATAGCATACAAAGTCTCTGGAATCTATGTCGAGGGCATTTCTGAATTTTTTTAAAAAGGGATTACTTCAAAGGCATTCCTTTCCTGTAAATCCAACTCTCACGAATCCAGCGCCCAATAACTCCATAAAATGGCTACAAAAGAAAAGGCATGAAGATACTCTCTCCACACCTTTCCTTCCTATACAATTTTACCAACTACTCTACCCAAGCCCCGGACGCATCTACCCGGTATCCGTCTGGCGTCTGGCGGTTCATGAATAAAGAGCCCTTGGTTCCGTCTGATGTGGGGTTAAAATAGTACCACACTCCGTCAATCAGGTTCCAGCCGGTATACATACGTCCTCTGGTCCCGTCTGAAACGGCATGGAGGTAATAGCGGTTCCCGTCTGTATCTGTAAACCATCCGGTCTGCATATATCCTTTCTCATCAAAATGGTACCACTCACTTGTCCCATTATAGGTAAGCAGCTGCCAGCAGGCAGCCGGATAGCTTCCATCTTTATTCTGATACCACCAGCCGGTACTATCCTGAATCCAGGTTCCAGCACTGTCAGAGTTTGGACTCATAGCACTTCCTATGACAGAACGGCTGGAACCGCCTCCACCACCACCGGAGGAACTTCCACCCGATGAACCGCTTGATGGCCGCTGTGTCTGATCTGTTGTTTTAAACGCTACAATGACTTTGCACTCTGCGGACTTCTGCCCATCCAAGGTAAGCACCTGAATACTGGTTTCCATTGTTCCCGCCGCCGTGGATACATAATACTTGTCCCTTGCAAGATTATCTGCATCGACCTTCTCAAGGGCTTTTATCCATGCTGCTTCCGGCAAAACTGTCACCAGACCATTACCTGATACGGATACCACTGCTTCATTCTCCGAGTTCCAGCTTACCTCCTTATTCTCCGCCTCTTCTGGCATCACGAAAGCAGTAAGCTGCTGGGCATCCGTCACCTGATAGGAAACAGACGGGTTGGCCCGGCTGCCGGTCATCACCTTCTCTATGCTGAACTTAAGTCCGCTTTTATCTAAGGCTACCGATGCTACATGTGCTATGGTCCGGTCATCGGTACGGAAGGAAAGATTCACTGCACATACCGACTGTTTTCCTCCATCTTCCGTTGTAACCGTCACATAATTGGAACGGGTACCAGACGCTTCCTTTTTTGCGTAAGGGTGCTCTTCATTTCTCTCTTCTTCTGCCCTGATTAAATCTAAAATCCACTTAGCATTCTCTTTGGCACTCACGATACCCTCTGAATCAATCCGGAGCATATCCGCATCACCTACAGACCACTTCACATTTTTGTTGTCCGCATATTCCGGAGTAATCGTTTCATAAAGACGCTTTGAAGGTGTGACGGAATAACGTTCTGTAGGATTCAAACGGTCCCCTTCTAATGTCCTGACAATCTCAAATGCCAGTTCAGACTGGTCGAGCTTGACATCTGATACCGGGACAACCGTATCGTCAGTAATCTTGAAATTCACCGTAACAAACGCACTGGAACGCTTCTGCCCGGCTTCTGTGGTTACCGTAACAGACGCATAATTGGTTCCCTCTGTTGTTATCTTTTTGGACGGATATAATTCCTGATTGGTCACACCGGCTTTTATCAGCTCCTGAATCCACTTTGCCGACTGGTTGACCGATACCTCCCCATTTTCCGTAACATGGATGATATCGGTAGATGAGCCATCCGTATCTTTCACATTCCAAATGATGTTCTTGTTTGCCGCCGTATCCGGTATCACGGTAGCCGTCAGTTTCTGCGGATCAGTAACCTTCCAACCTATCTGCGGATTCCAACGGGAACCGCTGCGTATCTGTTCTACCTCAAACGTCAGCTCCGTCTTATCCAGGATAACACCATTGGTCATTGCCCGGTATTTAGCAGACAGGGTAATGTTTCCTTCCGGCATGGTAAAGGAGGTTTCAGCCCCATTGGTATGAATGATTTCCTCTTTGTCAAAATCATCGGTTGTCCAGAACAGGGAATCCGGCACCAATTCATAATATACAGGGGGCTCTGACTCCGTTTCATTTAAAGGACTTGTATACACCAGGACTTTGGCTCCCTTCGCTACAGCTCCCGGGTTTGCCCAGTTGATTTCTTTTGCAAAATTATTCTGGGATTCCAGCACAGAAAGTGTACCATGGTCCACAGCCGGAATTGTAATCAAATACCCCCTGACTGGATCTCCAGTCTTACTGGGAGCATAGTGATGGATATTCTCTTTTCCAATTTCCAAAACTCCCGTTTCCAGTTCCTCATAAAAATAACGGTTTGTCTGCTTTATAAAACTTCCCATCTGGTAAAGGGAAAAATCCCGCTGGTTGGAATAATATGCTCCGATGTGATGTTCCAGCCGAATTTGCGGTGTTAATTTATTTCCAAAGGGATTTAATGAGTACTTGTCCTCACTATCCGTATAGAGATAGGCGAGGTCATCTCCTAAATCAATGGTCCCACCTTCAATATATCCCACAAAGAGTCCCGCTGTCTTTAATGTCGATGAAGTAGATGCTCCAATGGTCCCTGCAAACCGGCCATTCTTAACCTGGCCGCTCTGCATCCTTCCCACCAGACCACCGATATAATCCGCTGACGTGCTGCCAACCTTACCTTCCACATATGTATTATATATTTCCGTTTCGTAGATATTGCCTGCAATTCCGCCTACATATCCTTCTGAGTAAAGGGCGCTGTAGCTATCTGTGGTATCACTGGTGCAGTCACTCATAAAGGAGGATTGGGCAGAGCCGCAGATTCCTCCAGCGTAAGCTTCATTTACGCCGTCTGCATCGGTTCCCCCCAAGACTCCAGCTGTATTGGTACACTCCAAAATCACGCTGTCATATGCTTCCCCAACAATCCCACCGATAACACCTACGCCACGCACCTGTCCTCTGGAGCTGCAATTACTTATGGTGCTGTCGTTCGTCTCTCCAACCAGAAGTGCCGCCTTACTGTGAGCATTCACCTGTCCGTCCACCGTCAGATTTTCAATCACCGCTCCATGGACACTGCCGAACAGCCCGGCATAATCCTGAGTCGTATCACTAATTTTCAGGTTATACACGCGGTATCCCTGTCCGTTAAAATTCCCCTTAAATGGTTTCGGTTCGCTGTCCCCGGCTTCTGTAAAATATCCAATCGGCAGCCAGGAGGCAGTATCGCTTAAGGATATGTCCCGTGTCAAAGCAAAATAGCATCCCTCATAACCGTCCACTTCCTCATTGGCAACATGATACGCCAGGAGTTTCAAATCCTTATCCGAGTTAATCTCGTAAGGTTCTTCCTCGGTTCCCTCTCCATCAAAATGGTCACTCATTTCCATACCGCCCCAAATATTCAAGGCACCTTTGTAAAACATGGCATTGGAAGGAGTAGCATTGGAAGGAGTGGCCGGAATAAGCTCATCTTTATCTGTAATGACTTCTGCTGCCTCTGGTTCCTTAGTTTTGATTTCCTCCGTTCCTGCCTCGTTTTCCTCTTCTTCTGCTTTTGGTTCTGTTTTGTCCTCTAAATCTGAAGTTCCTGTATCCTGGTCCGCCTTCTGGTCAGTCTGGGTGATACCTGCTTGCGCCATTTCCCCTTCTGCGCTGTCTTTTTCTTTCTCCCGCCTGGCTTCTGACGGACTGGCCATTGGAGCTGCACCGGCTTCTTCTACCGCCTCGTTAACGGCCTCCTTTGCATAAACGGTAGCGATACCGTTTGGATATGATACAGAAAGAACCGGAGTTACCCCCATTGCTGCAATCAAGGTCCATGCAGACAGAACTGCCTGCCCCCTCTTCATCTTTTTCTTCATCTTGTTCTCCTTTTTCTCAGAAAATTCCCTATGTGCAAATTTTTATTCCTGAACTACCACAAACGCCGGACGGATACCGATTTTCTTATTGGTTATATCCTCCGGTGCCACCCGGCCGTCATAGGTAACAGCATAACCCTTCGTTCCATCGCCGGCCGCAGGTGTACGCAGCCAATAGCCCGCCGTGAAGGTTCCTGCATTTATAAAATTATTCTCTTCTGCACCACCAAGCCTCCATAAGATATCCGGATACCGGAGCGCTTCTTCCAATGAAAGGCAGAATATCTGGTCCGTGACTTTAATTCCCGGGCGGCTGCGCTTTGTAAATCTCCGGGCTGAAATCTGGTAATTATTACTTTTTCCCGCATAGGTAAACGGGCAGGTTGTAACTGTTTCCGCAAGCTTTTCCCTATCCTCCAATTCCTGGTTTAGCCATGCCCTTAAATCAGACGCTTCCCAGGCATTTTCCCTCCCGTCAAAAGGGCTTTCGTTTCCACCAATAATGGTGTCACAGAGAAACAGCGCTCCATTCCGGTTACTTCCGGCATCACAGTAATCCGGGTCAATACAGCGGAAGGTATATGATTTCCCGGCAATTGACCGTTCCATCGTATCCCCGGTATACCAGATTCTGCCCTGTGTATTATCTGGTTCTCCCTTCTGTATGACAAAGGCCGGGCGGACCCCGGCTTCTGTTAATGATACCCGGCTGGAAGCAATATGTCCGTTGTATTGCACCATATAGGCCTGGTTTGTCGTGTTCTCTCTAGGCGACCTGGTCCAGTAGTAGCGCATTCCTCTTTGCGGTGTCCATATTTTTCTGGTAATCGCTTTGTAGGCAGGGTTCTTTACTTCATCAACAGACAGGCAGAAAACCCGGTCTGATATGGAATCCCCAGTCTCTGAAAGCTTTACGGGGAGCAGGTCCCCTGATACTGACAAGGTATCAGCAAACTGCTGGTTAAGCCATGTCCTGACATCCGAGTAGGTATAATCGTTATTAGAAGCCGCATAACGGACACACAGGGAGTAGGGAATGACCTCATCCGACACAAACAGATACCCACCCCGGTAATCCGTATCCAGACAGGTGAATCCCAATGTGCTGTATCCAACACCAAGGCCAGTCTCAACCTCCAGTGTATCTCCTGTCTCAAACCTCCCCTCCTCACCTCTGACTGTCTCCGCATGGGCTATAAAGCCAAATAGATAGCTAATAGCAGAACAGGTGGCAACCAAAACAAACAAGGCATGCCGCTTTTTCATCCTGATTCGCCAATTCATTCCTGCTCCTCCACCGTCACTGATAATGCAACACTTCGTTTCCTGTCATCCTCCCCTGGCTCAAAGTTCACTTTCTGCCCCTCCTTCAACCGTTTAAAACCATCTCCCTGGATTTCGGAATAATGGACAAAATAATCAATGTTGTCCTCATCTGTAATAAATCCAAACCCCTTCCGTACATCAAACCATTTCACGATTCCTTTCAGCATATTAAAACTCCTTTCATATTTGTGCAAATAAAAAAGACAGCATCTGGTACTGTCTCAGGTACAAAATTCCTATTTTCTTTTAATAATTCTTGTGATAATCCCCTCTGCCACTTCCCGCTCATCGTTAATTCTGGTTACCAAAAAGCCAACCTCATCTCCCTGCCCCGGAAGGCTGGCTGTATTACAGGAATGTGCCACCGCATTGACCCTGCAGTCCAGTTGGATAAAATAGGTGCCCTTAAATACATCTGTTATTTTTCCTACATATTTTCCCTGGCGGCGCAGGCGCATTAAATTTTCCTTGTTGACATTGGTCTTTGCCTCTTTGGCACTAACCTCTACCTTCAGATTCTCAATCGAATCTCCGGATATCTTCTTCATCATCACGCTGACAACATCCCCGATGGAGAATTTTTCATTGGCATCTGCCATCCATTCCCAGGACATATCCCTCGCTTTTAAGGAGCATTCCACGCCAAAGACCTCTAACCGGACCGCTTTCTGTGCCACGGCAATAATTCGCGCTTCCACAACACGGCCAGGCACAATCATAGGGGGCCCCTCCTGTTGTCCCAGGTAAAACTGCTGGCGTTTACGAAGCATCGCCTCTTTTCTGGATGCAACCACGCTTCTTGACTTTTCCTCCATCTCCCGGATTATAAAATCCAGTTCTGCGCCCAGCATGTTGTTAGCAAGGCGGGTCTGACGGTTTAACGTATTGGAATTTTCTCTTCCGTCTCCCTCCAAGTTAATCATCATTTCTTCCATGGGGATTAATACACGGTAATCTTTATAGTAGACGACTGCTACTACCCATCCGCCATCCAGGCGCTCGATACCACTTAATCCTCCAGACAGGATTTTCTTTGTGCGGTAGGCATTCACCATTTCATGCCAGGTTATATCCCCGCTCTCCTGCCTTGCCGCTGCTCCGGAAGCATCTACGGTAAGGATTCCCATTTGATGGACATGTCCACGCTTTTCCCTCTCCTGCACCTCCTCTGCCAGACGACCTTCACTGTCTTCCCTCATGCATATACCACCTTTCTTGTTTTTTTGAGTCAGAAAAAGCAGCCGGCGAACCAGCTGCTTTCTCTATCCAGATTTTCAAATCCGATGATACCATTATAAAAGATTGAAAATCGCAAGTCAATTCATGTCAGGACGCAAATCAGTCTCTTGTTGGTTCTTTTTCGGTGATATCAATCAGAAACTTATCAATGCAGTTTAGAAAGGTCTTGGACAGTTCCTGATATAAATCCTCCTATCCCTCCAACATCAGACGGACAATATTTACTTTTCTTGTAATCATCCGCATTTATATGCAGCATTCTACCCCCCTTCCTCCTTGTTATCATTCCCAGTTACTCCCTTTATTCATATGTTCTGCTGAATACGGCTCCAACTCGCATACAACTCGTGCTATTTATACATACTATTCCAGAAACATTTCTTTCTTAATTCATTGTTTTATTTATCATATGACTTTACATTCTTTTCACTTTTTATGATATACTTCATTAACAGAAACGTATGAAACAAACCATTTTCATATTCTTAAATTTCAGTCAATATTAACCCGGAGGATATTAATATGAAATCAATTTTTGAGTCTGCAAAACAGCTAAAGCCAGAACTAATATCAATCAGAAGAACATTACATCAATATCCTGAAATAGGTTGCATCTTACCACGAACCCAATCATTTGTTTTTAGTAAACTGGAAGAGTATGGGTATTGTCCTCAGAAAATATGCGAAAGTGCTGTTATTGCCACTATATCTGGAAAGCAGCCCGGCAAAACAATCCTTCTTCGCGCTGATATGGATGCTCTGCCGATTAAGGAATCTTCCCCTGTTCCATTTGCATCCGAAAATGGCTATATGCATGCATGTGGACATGATATGCACACAACTATGCTTCTGGGCGCAGCTAAATTATTAAAACAATACCATCAGGATCTGGTTGGAACCGTCAAACTGGTATTTCAACCTGACGAAGAGGGATTCACCGGAGCAAAGGCATTGCTTAAGGCCGGCGTTTTGGAAAATCCCCATGTAGATGCAGGCATTGCTTTCCATGTTGTTTCCGGCATTCCATCTGGAACAATTATGTGTGGTTCAGGCACCTGCATGGCTGGGTGTACTTTATTTCAGATCCATATAAAAGGTACTGGATGCCATGGTGCAATGCCGGAAACCGGAGTTGATCCCATCAATATTGCGGTCCATATTTATCTGTCTCTTCAGGAAATCATCGCAAGAGAAATTGCCCCCACCCAACCTGCCGCACTTACCATTGGCAGGTTTTCTGCCGGCGAAGCTCCAAATATCATCCCTGAAGATGTGATTCTGGAGGGAACCATCCGTGCAATGGATTTCAAGATATCCAAATATATCTTTGACAGAATTGAAGAAATCTCCATTCAGACAGCTTCTCTCTTTCGCGGACAAGCTTGTGTGAAAGAAATTGCTTCCGCACCACCGCTGCAAAACGACAGTGAAATGGTCAAGGAGCTTGCCAGCTACATGAAGGAATGCTATGAGCCTTATAAAATAGTATTGTTTACACAAGGCGGTATGGGATCAGAGGATTTCGCCTCTTATACTTATGAGCGGCCATGCTGCTATATGTTAATAGGCGCCGGAACCCCAGAGGAAAATCCGCTATTCGGCAAACCGATGCATAATGATCACGTTGTATTTAATGAGGAGATTCTTTCCCTAGGCAGTGCACTTTACGCATCAAATGCCATAAACTGGCTGCGAAACCATAGCCAATAACTTTTTTTTGTGTACTGAATATACTAATAAAAAAGGGTATTCATATGCGTACAAAACGATATACCGTTGTCATTGCGGGACTAATACCGGAAATCGTCACTCAGAACATACTGGTTAAGATTTGGGGAAAGGCCGCCAAAAAAGTATACGCGAGTACAGGCATATATGTAAATGCATGGTTAAGCGAATCTTATTTCCTTTGTGGGGATAAACGAGGACCTGATTTGGATGGTTTGACAGCTAACTTTATAATTATATGGAATCCAGTCGAAGTGGAAAGTTATGAAAAATTCCATGAAGCGTTCACACAGGTTGTAAACGGTGTAAGGGACATATTGGGCAACCCATATGTGTGGATTACGATAGATGACATAGAGTTCTACTATTTTGTAAAATGCTGAAAGCTAGGAGCCGCCTTTGGGCGGCTTTCCTATTCCCCAAAGCGCTGACTCATTAAGTTGTCTGCCGATTCAGACAGGCGTCCTGTTTGTGTTGCACGTAAAATGAGCGTGTAAAGTTAGGTTTTAGAGGCACAAAGATAATTCTTCTTAGTGTTTGTCTAGTCTTTATTATGGTCCTGACTCCCCCTATTGCTATTAAGCTGCTTAAGGGACAAGTATCAGATACCCTTGAAATAAATGTAGCAGTATACATAAAGATAATTACTATTAAAGGAAAAGGGAATACCTCTGCCTCTGCATGCTGTATTCCCTTACTCTCTGTCTCCTTAAAGACTCATAGTTGCTGGTCCTCCTGTCGTTAACTGCGGATTAAGAAGGAAATTCAGTCTTATTTTTGCTCGTTTTCAGTCCCCTCAATAGAAAACTGTTCAATACAGGATACAAAGGTCTTAGAAAGTTCCTGATATAAGTCCTCTGAAAATATTCCTTTGATTCTGGACCTGCTTAACACCATGGGACGGTACATCAAAAACAGTTCCTCTCTTGCCCCCTTGTCTCCCTGCTTAGCCTTCATTAACAGTTCTTTAAAATTCATTCCGTATTTTCCATCCTTTCCTCATTTTTTTCTTCGCATAGTTGAAAACAGAGCCGGCCTTTTTATAGTCCATGCCCAAATGCCTGCCGATCTCTTGATATGTCAGCTGTCTAAAAACCTTCATAAACACTACAAGAATTTCCATATCTGTCAGAGCATCAAGCGCCGTTTCTCCTGACTCACCAATCTGGCTTTCCATATACTGACGAACTTCATCCGGTATCAGTGGAATCTGCTCCGTTTCTTCCCATAAAGATGGCTTACTGTCCGTTATATCACACAACGGTTCTGGAAGCAGCTTCTCTAACGGGCTTTCATGATTGCTTATTTTTATTTCACGGCATATGTAATCTCTCTTGGCACGTTTTAAAGCTGCTAATACATACCCCGTAAAACGGTATCTGATATTATCTTTCTTTTTCACTTTCATAGTCCCTCCGAATGTAGAATTATCTCTTTTCAGAAAGACTATGGTGGGCCACGGACCTTTGTCCTATATATTCCCCTGCTCATGAGGGTGTATACTGTTATTTTGAAAACAAAAGAGGAACAGCTTTGTACTGTTCCCCTTAAAAAGAATTGTTGATATTGGCTTTTTGCTATATCGCATTCTTTAAGTCTTTGGCTCTTTGCTACTCTTCCTTTCTCTAAGTTATATACCTTTATACTTAGGGATAATAGTTTATGTTTAATTTCCGGTTCTATATTAACTTAATAAAAAAGTGTCCATCATCCATAAAGAGGTAATGTACTTGAAGAGTCCAGACCATCAGCTAATTTATTGTTTTTTGATACACTGCCTTTTCTACAACACACGTAAGGAATACCGACAATTCTTAATTAATAGCATAGGCAAAGCCTACAAATCAATCCATAGAGGGATAGCAGTTGGTTTTGTCTCTCAAAGCCTTTCATAACGCCTCCAAAAACAGATTACCAGCCTGCTCTTTGGTAAGCCAATTTTAGATAATCATCATAACTTTTTAACTGCACACGGTCTCATAATTCGCTCAGGCTTAATAAATTATCCTAATAGTCATCTGATCACATTTTTTAGTCAGTATACTATAGGATTTTCAACGAGGCCCTATCTGTTCAAATTCTCAAAGGAAATGAGACTCAAAGGAACTCCAGTACTCTATTATAATTCTCCTCCTCCCTAAGAACAGAATAGTTTCCATACAACAAAGCACCTGACTACCAGCAGCTAGAATCTTATCCTATCTAAAGTTACATTAGCCATGACTGATAGGATGTTCGCGGCTCTTGCAATGGGTAAACCGCCTCCACATTTAAGTCCGCATTTTCCGAGAATTGAATAGAACATTGTTAGTTCCACCACTTTCTGGACTGGCTTCTGATTTTTCGCTTCGAGAAGATGATACCCAGAAGCTAACCTTCTCCTACATCAGGGTACTCAAGTGAACACATAGCTTACAGTAACTTTAACAGTTCTGTATGGATAAATCCATTTGTTCCCACCACACTGCTCCCCTTTTTCGGTTCAAGCGGTTCTCCTGTAAAATCAGTTACCTTGCCTCCTGCTTCCTGAATCATAAGCATGCCGGCTGCATAGTCCCAGGGATTTAGGTAAATCTCGAAATAGCCTCCCTGTCTGCCGCAGGCGGTATATGCCAGTTCCAGAGCGGCAGAGCCAATCCTGCGGACATCCTGGCACTGACCAAACACCCTGCGGAACCGGGCAAAATTTTCATCGGCCACTTCTCTTTTTGCTGTTCCCAGCCCAATCATTGTATCGGATAGTTTTTCTGCATTTGATACATGTATGGGCTGCCCATTTAGAAAGCTGCCCTTTCCCTTAATTGCAGAAAACACTTCATCGCGGAAGGGATCGTATATAATTCCCATAATAATATCCCCCTGGCGGCAAAGGGCTAAAGATACAACGCTGTGCTGATAGTCGTGCATAAGGTTTGTCGTCCCGTCAACAGGGTCTAAAATCCAAAAGCTATCCGCTTTTATTTCCTGCAATCCGGTTTCTTCTCCAAGGAATTGAATATCCGGCGCAAGGGCAAACAGTTCCTTTTTTAAGAAATTCTGTACGGCAATATCTACCTGCGTTACATAATCTGCAAGACCTTTCTCTTTTACATGAGCGGCCATTTCACGGTTTTTAATTAGCCCTTGCGTTTTTGTTACTAAACTGATAATTTTCTGAATATCCATATGCGTTTCCTCCATAGGCATCAAATACCTGGTTGCAAAATAGAGATTTGCAAACCATGCTTATTAATTTAAAGGGTTAAGAAGATACGGTTTGAAAGAACTCACCAAACACGAATTGACAAAGCTTAACATTACACCTTGAGAACCAGCCGAACTAGACCAATAATTAGCAAATGAATTGGATAAAAGGCATAAAATAACCAACGTGGAATCTTCAGGTTTGTATAGGTACGGGGGAAGATAAACAAAGCGGCAAAGGCCATTGCAAAAGTCCAATCCATTGTAAGACCACCCAAGGTGAGATTCCGAAAATCACCGGAGTGGACGAGAAGCGCTGGCGGAACCGTAAACAGCAGATAGAACATGGCCCCTACTACCGGATTGTTGCGGCAGAGATAGAACACCAGCATCAAAAAAATCCCGGTGCTGGAGTAGTCGAAGTTCCACCATGAAATAACGAAAAAGGTCAGTGAGAACAGCCACCATTTGCGTTCTTTCCATCCATACATCGCCAAAAGGCTTAGAAACAAAGTGAAGAAAATATTCCAGTTAGTAAACTGCGCCCAAAAGTCATACGGATGAAAAGCAAGGATATAACAGGGTTGTGAAATCAGTGCAAAAATTCCCAAACGGAATAAATATTTCTTGATATCGTGGGTATATAGCAGTCCTACTGTCATGCAATAACAGAAAATTGGAAACGCCAGCCGTCCGATCCAACGCAGCACCCTTACCTCCGGGAAAAAAACGCTACCAATGTGGTCGATGAGCATTGAAACGATAGCGATTAGTTTGAGAAAATCAGTATCCAGATTTATTTGCAGTCGGGCCTGATTATCTGAAAACGTGGGTGGGTTAAGCAAAAGTTCCTTCACCCGCATTAAGTTTTGTGTTATCTTCATATGGTTTCTCCATCTTTTTCTCCGGTTTCTATAAATCCAAAAGAGGCATACAGCGATTTGGCAACCGTGTTCTCTGGCTCATATGACAGCCAACAGGAATCGGCTTTACCACAGGGAAATGTTCTGATAAATCTTAACGCAAGTTCTACAGCCTTTTTCCCATATCCTCTGTTTTGATAGCTCTTATCTATCATCAATCTCCACAGGTTATAATTTCCTTCTGCTATAGCAGGTGCATCCTTCCAATAATCATCTTTGCCATAACCAATCATCACAAAGCCGACCGGATGTTTATCTTCATAAATTCCAAACGGAAAAGCATACCCGTTAGCTGTAATAGTGGTATACGCTTCAATAATGCTGATATCATTGCCAGCAACAAAAGATTTCTGACTATCTGAGACTTTTAACTTTAGAATATCCCAGACATTTTCGCCATTTATCTTTTCCAAATGAATCATTCCATTCACCTCTGAAAATCCCGATTTGTTAAATTGTTATAAGCCAACTTTTTTGAAAAATACTCATTATCTAATTTAAGGTAGCGTATTTAATAGCATTTCTTTGCTATGTGCGTGGTTCCTATCCATCGGTGAATTGTGAGCCAAATCTGCTATTTTGACTTTAAATGCAACAGGATTTACTTTAATACTTTTATATACTCAAAATATTAACAAACTCATCATGCGTCAGAATCGCAACCGCTTCGACTATTTCATGGGAAATTCTGGATTCAACTTTTCAACGGAAAAATACTCATTGATGCAATGCCAATTTATATAGGTTGTTTACTTGAAATAAGGCCGGATCTTAATCTTGCCATAAAACTGCATTCCAAAATTTCTTAACCTCCATCTCTGCGCTCCTGTCAAACTGATTCGTCATTTCTTACTTTTCGCTTGAAATAAATGGAGGAAAGGTATCGGAGCTATCGTTACGCCGCATAGTTTTTGAGTCCACATCAAAACACTTGCCGTTGTATTCATAGTGTAGCTTATTAGCTTTAACATAAAAACGATGTTCCGATTGAAATGCAACCGGCTTAAAATGCCCTTCTTGTATCGGCTGATCCCGATACAAGACCTGATCTTCCGATAACTTCAGTACATTATTTTCAAGACGCACATCATAAATTCCACTTACGATAGCCTCTGCTGCCACATTTTTCCCTGATGCTGAAATGAAACGAAAACAGCCAGTCAAACTATTGGTGCTTTTTCGCTCCGCTAGTTCAAATCGGAACAGGGATACACCGCTGAAATCTTTTCGCAATTTTTCCCGTTCTCCATCCTTTCCCATGAGCCATATCTTCTCATTAGATACAATAAACATATCCAACTGAAATCCGCTCTGAGAATATTTTAGATTAGAGAAAGATATTTGATCTGAGTAAACGCCCTGTAACGCACCATTTTCAAGTTCGTAAACTAATTCCTTTGTAAACAGCGTTTTGCCATCCACATTCGCTTCAATGAAGTTGATGATTTCTTTCATTAGCACTCGCCCATCCTTTCAATTTAAAATACACCTTTTTATGCCAAGAACGCATAAAAGCAACTTACAATTTTCAAGCCACACAACTTCTTATTTTCTTTCCCGCTCAGCTACATGGCAGCTTTTCTAAATTCCTACCAACCTCTATGAGATGCCACTCCAGATCTATGTTGTGTTACTCACCAACAAACCTGAAGTTAGCAAGTGCGCATTATACCAATGAGGTGGCTATATATTCATTTTATAGATCCATTTTTGCAGAAACTTCTTCCATAGTCATTCCAGAAGCAAGGAACCGCTTTACTACCATCTGCATATCCTCTCCAACCTCTATGAGATGCCCATCCCGATTGCTGTTGTGTTACTTACCGGCAAACCTGAATTGATTTATACGACAAATCCCTCGACAAACTGGAATTTGTACATTATATTAGTGCGATATTCTATCATCAATTCGTCCAAATACATAGTTTATCCAATCCAATTAACTTATCCAATCCAGCCAATCCATGAAGTCTGACTTCACCAATTTCTAATACTTTTAGATTTGCTAAAGACTCTAAGAACTTTAAACTATGTATATCCACTTCACAGGACATTAAACGTATCGTTTCTAAGTTGGTCAAATATGCAAAGTCATCTGCTTCTAACATTCCCATATCAATGGAATCTTCTGCATCTGCCAAACCTTCATAGTCTTCTTGTTCTGCCCAATAGGTTTTAACACTTTCCTCAAACAATTCCATGGCTATAGTGTCTACCGTAGGTGCATCTGCCTGCAATTCTTCTTCCTCTTCTAAAATCTCCTTTTTCAGATATAAAACTATATCCGAGCCCCAATTATGTATTTCTGCAAATTCATTCAAACTTTGGAATCGTCCGGTATCTGCGATACAAGCACTCCGCCACTCATCTCCAGCATTGCTAAAATTAAATTGCATAGGCAATTTTTCCTTTCCAAAAGCTAATTCGTAATCATGTGATGTGGACACATACAAATATTTGATGGACGCAAGCGTTGCCTCTGTAATAGGCTCATCTGCTTCAATTTCTAAATAATTTCTAATACATTTTTCAAACCATTTTGATTTAAAATAAACATTATTATTCATACTTTTCCTCCCTGCTTAGTTCACGAGATTCAAATTTATTTTTCCACTGTAAATTAACTATTCAGAAGTTTTGTCAAATCCTCAATAGATACGTCCATCTTCACAGACTTCTTCCATAGTCATTCCAGAAGCAAGGAACCGCTTTACTACCATCCGCATATCCTCTCCAACCTCTATGAGATGCCCATCCAGATCTCTATTGTGTTACTTACCGGCAAATTTAAATTGATGAAAGAGGGTCTATATTGAAATCCAGTATCGTTGAATAATTCCACTTTCACTAAGTCCTACTGTATCAGGGATTTCTTTTTCCAACACGCCCCCATTTTTTACAATCGTTTTTTGTGATGCTTCATTCTTTTTATCGCATGTTAGTAAAACTTTGCTTTCTCCAAACTCACGACAGATAGGTAAAATCAATCTTAACATTTCGGACGCATA
>Ga0129308_1000233_pt1 | contig 98748 bp, 97 predicted proteins | sample L827metagenome_FD_94440 | JGI IMG/M metagenome (GOLD analysis project Ga0129308, IMG submission 94440) | Ring-tailed lemur group fecal microbial communities from Wisconsin, USA - L827 metagenome | ecosystem: Host-associated > Mammals > Digestive system > Large intestine > Fecal | place: USA...
GGAAGCAAAGGCAACCACACAAAAGAACGTAACAAGCACTTGTGAGGTTACGGCAATCAATGAAAAAGGCACACACCCTTACCATTGTATATCAAAAGACGGTAAGGGTGTTTATGGTTGGGTTGATAAGGCAAACGTAAAGAAATAGGAGGTACAGTATGGCAGTTACGGCAGCACAGATTAAAAAGGTTGTCAAGGTCGCAAGCAATATTATCTATTCGCAGGAGGGAAACTACGGAAGCGTAAACAAAAACGATAATAAGCACGGCATGAGTATAGGAAAATGCCAATGGAACGCATATTGGGGCCGTGCATTACCGCTTTTACAGACAATCGTAAACAAAGACCACGAACAGGCAAAAGAGATATTAGGGGAAACCCTGTATAATGAGATTGCCGGAAGTAGTGCGGGTGCATGGAATAAGCAGGAGAGGGCAGCGACCGAAGAGGAAGCAAAGGCAATCTCCAAACTTCTTAGCACACCGCAAGGAAAAGAAACACAGGACGATTTAGCGGACAATGATATTACAGCCTATGTAAAGAACGGCGTTAAGACCGGGGTTGTATCCTTAAAGGCTCTTGCCTATTATGCCGACTTGGAAAACCAAGGGGGAAGTGGTGCAAGTAAAAGGATTGCTACGACCGCAGGAAATGACCTTGGAGGGGTTGAAAAGGTAGGACTTGAAGAAATACACGCCTACGCATTAAAAGATAGTGTAATGGGGCAATATGAAAGCCGTAGGGGCAAAGTATACGAAGCAATAAAGGCGAGTAACTTAACGGACGTATCAGCAGGAAAACAGGATACACCGAAAAAGGATAAACCGACCACACAGAATACACCCACAACCGCACAGAATGGCTCAAATTTGCTAAAAAAAGGCGATATAGTAACATTCATAGGCGGAGGGGTTTATAAGTCCTCTACGGCGAAAACAGTAGCCACGCAAAAGGGCGAGGTAAGCAGGTGCAGGGTAACGGCTATCAATACCAAAGGCACACACCCTTACCACTTAATTTCACAGGACGGCAAGGGTGTTTACGGTTGGGTCAATGAGGAATCCGTAAAAGAGGTATCCACAACCGCACAGAACGCCCCTAAAACCGTTTCAAAAGGCGACACGGTAACATTCACAGGCGGACCGGTTTATAAGTCCTCTACGGCAGCACAGGCAGCCAAACGGAAAGACGTAACAAGCACCTGTAAAGTAACGGCTATCAATACCAAAGGCACACACCCTTACCATTGTATCTCACAGGACGGTAAGGGCGTTTATGGTTGGGTAGATAAAGAAGATGTAAAATAGACCGATTCGGACACAAAAACGGAGGAAAAGAACTATGCAGATTTTAAAATGGTTGTTGTTAAATTGGGATTCTGTTTTATTGATTGGGGTAGTAATTGCAATTATTATTTATCTAATCAAGACAGGACAGACAAAAATATTAAAGCAGATTGCGGTTAAATTTGTCACAGACGCAGAGGGAGAGTGCGGGGCCGGCACGGGCATTATAAAACTTTCTGAGGTAGTGGCGAAGATGTACGGGTATCTGCCAAACGTGGTAAGGGTGCTTTTTACAGAAAAACAGTTGGTAAAAATTGCAGAATCCGTATTAGCGGAAGCAAAAAAGAAGTGGGAAGCAAACGAAAACCTTGCTACATATATTGAAAACAAACAGCAGACAACCCCCGCAGTTATAAACGTAATTACGGACGATACAAAAAAAGAAGAGTAAAAAACGCCCCCTTGGCTTATATGCAGCCTTGGGGGTTATTTTTATTTGTGTATTTTTTCTACTTGGTCGGCGGTAAAAAGAAAAGCCTTTGCTAAATAATAATGGTTGTTTTCTGTACCGTCTGTATTTTCGTCCGCTTCATCAACTTTCTTTGCCTTGTTTGTGAATTTCCAAAGCCGGGTAGTGATTCTTGCGTGTTCCCCTTTTTTAACGGAATATCCGGCGTTTTTCCAAGTCTGAAAAGTATGTAATGGTATCATATGACCGCCTGCAAGGATATTTTCAACCTCTTCTTTCGTATATAATCCGTTTGCTACTGCTTCATTGATGATAATTTGTGTATTTGTCATTTCTTTATTCCTCCGTTTTCTGTATTTGTTTTCTTTGATGATTTAATTATATACTTACGGAAGTATAAAAGCAATAGGCAGAATAAACAAATATACTTCCGTAAGTTTGTGCAAAATATATACTTCCGTAAAAAGAAAAGATATGTTATACTTACGGTATTAAATCACAGGAGGTATAGCATGGAGGAAAAGAAAGTAGATACAAGAAACAACGGAAACGCAACGGCAGCCACTAGAGCAAAAAATAAGTACAGGGATAAAAACTACGATAGAATGGAGTTAGCATTACCTAAAGGAATGAAAGCGGAGATTGTAGAGAGAGTAAAAGAGGGTAAGGCGGATTCTAACAATGCCTATGTTGTGGCAGCGGTTAAGGAAAAAATGGAGCGTGAAAGCGAATGTTAAGACCTTGCATAATATGCGGAGCAACCGAACAGCCTAAACTAGATGAAGAAAAGGAAAAAATGGCAGATTATATGTACGATTTTCTTTCCAATACGGCAGATGAAGAGGGTCCCGGAGTATTAACGGATATTGAATTTAATTTTATATGCGGTAGCGTATGTAATAGTTGCTATCTGAGATACAAAGAAAATAAAAAAGTAGGAAAATAAAAGGAAAACCCTTGACAATATACTTACGGAAGTATATAATATAATTGTAGCAAGGAGATAGCAGGAAAGGAGTTAAGAAATGGAGAACAAAGAAGAAATGGCAGTATTTAAAAGTTACCTAAGACGTTTAATGAGGGATTTGAAAGACTTGAAAAAGGCTATCAAAGAAAAGAACTTAGAGGAAGCCGAAAGGCTGATTGATGATTTAATCGAAGATACCCAAAAAGATATTGAAGATTAAATAAGGGTTTACACAGGGGGCGGACTTCTTAACATTCCTGCTAACCGCCCCTAGTGTTTTAAATAATAATAGCAGGAAAGAGAAGAAAAAGCAAGATAGATAGACCGATTCGGACACAAAATAAATAATCGGGCATTTGGCGGTATAGGTTGCACCTATGCTCTATTTGTACGGATTGTTACGCTATGACGCAGGGCGAAACCTCTAAAGGGCAGCAGGACACATTACACCCGCTGCCCTTTATCATACAGGAGGTATAAGAGAACATGGGAAAGCATATGAGCCGTAACGACCGTATAGCAATGGAAACCTTGCTAAATGCAGGACATTCAAAGGAAGAAATAGCAGAGCAATTACATTTTCACAGGAGTACAATATACAGGGAATACAATAAAGGTAAGTATATACACCGCAACTCTGACTATACGGAGGAAGAAAGATATAGCAGCGATTTAGGACAGAAAGCACACGACTACGCCCAAGAGGGCAAAGGCAGGGCGTTAAAGATAGGAAATGATAGGGAATTGGCAGAATATATAGAGGATAAAATAGTAAATGACAGATTCAGCCCGGAAGCAGCACTAGCAGACGTTGAACGGTCGGGCATTGAATTTAAAACAACAATAAGCCTAAGAACACTATACAGATATATAGATAATGGTATTTTCTTAAAATTGACAAACAAGGACTTACCTATTAAAAGTAAAAAGAAAAAGCATAACAAAAAGGTACAGGTACAAAAGCGGGCGAGTGCGGGCGAAAGCATAGAGAATAGACCAAAGGAAGCCAAAGACCGAGAAATATTCGGGCATTGGGAAATGGATACCGTAAAAGGCAAAAGAGGGGTTACTAAGTCCTGTATGCTTGTCTTAACAGAAAGAAAGACCCGTGACGAGATAATTATTAAGATGAAAGACCAAGGGGCAGCGTCCGTAGTGGAAGCGTTGGACCGGTTAGAGCGTAAGTACGGCGATATGTTCTACAAGATATTTAGAAGTATTACGGTAGATAATGGCGTAGAGTTTGCAGATTATGAGGGATTAGAAAGGTCGGTACTCAAAGAGGGTAAACGTACCTTTGTTTTCTATTGCCACCCTTATAGCAGTTGGGAACGTGGCACTAACGAAAACAACAACCGCCTTATCCGCAGACATATACCAAAAGGGGTAGATTTTGACGATACCACGGACGCAGAAATAGCATATATAGAAGAGTGGATTAACAATTATCCAAGGGGAATTTTTGATTACAAAACATCAGCAGAGTTATTCGAGGAAGAAATAAGGAAATTGGCATAGAAATTTTTTAAAAAAACTTGTCGCAAAACTATTGACAAAATATACGTTACGGAAAAGTTGTAAAAACTGCTTTACATTTCCAATCGGCTGTGGTAAACTATCATAGTTGTGAGTAAATAGATGGTCCTCTGTTACGAATAAGCGTATTAAGAACATCCAAATAATAGGAGGTCACAAAATGAACGCAAGTGAAATTATCAAGAGCATTGAGGCAGAGCAGTTAAAAGCAGAAGTTCCGGAGTTCCGCGTTGGTGATACTGTAAAAGTTTACGGTAAAATCAAAGAGGGTAACCGTGAAAGAATCCAGGTTTTTGAGGGAACTGTGATTAAGAGACAGGGCGGAAGCAACCGTGAGACCTTTACCGTTCGTAAATTATCTAACGGTGTAGGCGTAGAGAAAACCTGGCCGTTACATTCTCCAAACGTTGAGAAAGTAGAAGTGGTTCGTCAGGGTAAAGTAAGACGTGCAAAATTATTCTACTTAAGAGACCGTGTTGGTAAGAAAGCAAAAGTAAAAGAATTAGTAAAATAATTCCGAAAAGACCGCATTTATGGCGGTCTTTTTTGATTCAGAAAAAGTTGTGAAATTGAAAAAAAATGATGTGAAAATAGTACCAGATATGTTATAATATTTGAAAATAAATCTGAGTATGCCTATACATATAGGAGAAGCTTACAGAGAGCAAAGGAGCAGAGGACAAATGAAAATCAGGGCTAAATTGTTACTTATGCAGGCATTGTCGCTGTTTATACTGGGCGGAATCTTAGTGTTTTTCAGTATCTGGGTCGCATCAGGAGAACTGGATATCCGGGTGGAGGAAACCCTGCAGACGGCAGTGGAGGGCTATCATGGAGATGTGAATTATCTGAGAAGCGAGGGAATGGATATTGATATCACCGTATTTACCGGAGATACCAGAACCGAAAGCTCCATCGAAGGAGCCGTCGGGACAAAGGCGGCGGATGAGGTCATCGAGCATGTCCTTAATCAGAAGGAAGTATTATATGAGACAAATGTCTCTGTAAATGGTGAGGCATATTACGGGTATTATATTCCCACAGATGACGGAATGCTGTTTGCGGGAAAGCCCAGGGCAGACGTGCAGAGGTTTATGCGTGTTGTGATAGCCATCCTTTGCGGAGTCGGATTGGCAGCGTTTGTGATTTGCCTGCTGATTACCATGCTTATCTCTAATTCCATTGCAAAACGAATCGAGCAGACGGCAGAGAGAATCAAAGTATTGGCGGATGGAGATTTGAGCGGTGAGGAACCGGAGGCTTCCAGCAAGAATAAAGATGAAATAGAAATGATGAATCGGGCAGTCAGCCAGCTTCACAGAGAATTAAAGGGAATTGTGTCAGCTATTTCTAATCAGGCGGAGAAGTTAAACGACAGCAATGCACAGTTTAATACCCGGTTTACCAATATCGCAGCCAACGTGGGAAATGTAAACTCTGCAGTGGAAGAGATTGCGTTAGGCAGTACCTCACAGGCGCAGGAGACTACCTCCGCCAGCGAGCAGGTTGCCAATATGGCAGCGGTCATTGACCAGAACGCCAAAAGTGTGGAGAGTCTGGAAAATGCGGTGGAGAAGATGGACCAGCTGGCAGATGAAGCACAGACTAATTTAAGGGATTTGATTGCCATCAATGATAAGACCCTTTCCAATATTGAGGTGGTGTCCGTTCAGACCGACGCGACAAATTCCTCCGCAGGAAAAATCGGAGAGGCTGTCCAGATGATACAGAGTATTGCCCAGCAGACCAACCTGTTATCCTTAAATGCCAGCATTGAGGCGGCACGCGCCGGAGAGGCGGGAAGAGGCTTTGCAGTGGTTGCTGAGGAAATTCGTTCCCTTTCCGAGGAATCTGCCGACAGCGCCAGCCAGATTGAGGCGATTGTTCAGGAGCTGCTCAATAATTCCAATGAGAGCGTTAAGAAGATGAACGAGGTAAATCAGGACGCCCAGATACAGAAAAATAAATTAAACGACACCAGAACGGCGTTCCAGGGGCTGAAAACAGAAGTGGATTCCGTATCCGTTGCCTCGAAGGACATTTACCAGCAGACAGAGCGGTTAGAGCAGCAGAAGAATGCCATCAATGCAGTGGTAGAGCAGTTAGCGGCAATCTCAGAAGAAAATGCGGCTTCCACCCAGGAAACCAGTGCAAGTATGCACGCACTTTCCGGCAACATTGATGACTGCAGGCAGGAGACAGAGGAGCTTTCTAACCTGAGTAAAAACTTAAAAGAGCATACCAACAGATTTAAGCTGTAGGATTTTGGAAAAATACAGTGCAAAGAGAAAGACGGTCAGGGGAAGCCCTGACTGTCTTTTTCTTGCGCCGCGCCATCCTTTATGATAAAGTATAAAGCGAAGGTCGGCTTTGCAGCTTCTGTGAAGCGCCGCGCAAAGGACAGACTTTGCAGATTGAGGAAAAGAGAGTTTACGGAAAGGAAGAGACTTGTGAGCAGACGCAGAAGAGGCGGATTGAATTTTGGCAGGCGGAAGAAAAAGGTAAACGTTGCTGTGGTAAAGGAAGTATTTGTCTGGATGATTGAGATTTTACTCACGGTGCTTCTGGCATTTACCTTTGTCTATTTTGTCGGGCTGCGTACCAGCGTGGTGGGACAGTCCATGGCGGAAACGTTAAACGGCGGAGACGAGATACTGGTAAACCGCTTTATCTATAAGGTGACAGACCCGAAATACAATGACATTATTGTATTCCTCCCCAACGGCAATGAGAAATCCCACTATTATGTAAAGCGTGTGATAGCCGTGCCGGGGGATACCGTGCTGATACAAAATGGCACTGTGTATGTCAACGGAGAGGTTTTTGAGGAAGAAGTGGAGGTTTCTTCCATAGAAGATGCGGGACTGGCGGCGGAGGAAATCACCTTAGGCTCCGACGAATATTTTGTGCTGGGGGACAACCGCAACAACAGCGAGGACAGCCGTTATGCCAATATCGGAAATATAAAAAAGGAATACATCATAGGAAAGGCATGGTTTCGGGTGACGCCTTTCAGTGATTTTGGATTTATCTGACAGGATAAGCCTGTCAAACGGGAAGCAGGCACGGTTTTGGAACACAAAGTCTGCCGTAGAAAGAATACATGCGGGAAAATGCCGCAGAAATGAGGAAAATATGCAGTTTCAGTGGTATCCGGGGCATATGACGAAAGCAAAGCGTCAAATGCAGGAAGATATAAAGTTAATTGATTTGGTCATTGAGTTAGTGGATGCGCGAATCCCCTTAAGCAGCCGCAATCCTGATATTGATGAGCTGGGAAAAAATAAATTCCGCCTCATTTTGATGAACAAGTCGGATTTGTCCGATGAAAAACAGAATCAGGCGTGGTCGGAGTATTTTCGAAAAAAGGGCTATTTTGTGGTGTGCTTAGATTCCCGGAGCAAGGCGGGAATGAAAACCGTGACCACCGTGGTGATGGAAGCCTGTAAGGAGAAAATTGAGCGCGACAGAAAACGGGGAATTTTAAACCGTCCGGTGCGCGCCATGGTGGTAGGAATCCCCAATGTGGGAAAATCCACCTTTATCAATTCCTATGCGGGGAAGGCGTGTGCAAAGACCGGAAATAAGCCCGGCGTCACCAAGGGAAAACAGTGGATTCGGCTGAATAAAAACGTAGAGCTTTTAGACACGCCGGGAATTTTATGGCCGAAATTTGAGGACCAGTCGGTGGGGCTTAAGCTGGCGCTGATTGGGGCAATCAAGGATGAAATTTTAAATATTGACGAACTGTCTTTGGAATTAATTAAACTGCTGAAAGAGCATTACCCCGGAGTGCTTAAGGAGCGCTACCAGTTAGAGGAAGAGACGGAGCCGGTGGAAGTTTTAAAACAGATTGCAGAAAACCGGAAATGCGTGGCGAGGGGCAGTGAATTAGATTACAGCAAGGCGGCAGCCTTATTGATTGATGAATTTCGAAGCGGGAAATTAGGCAGAATTACCATGGAATTTCCGAATGGAGCGAAAGAAAGCGATGAAGGAAACAACTAGAAAAACAGCGCTGCTTCAATTCCTTCTCTATGTGGCTGCGGTATTCGGCATTACCTTCCTGCTGCTGCATTTTGTGGGGCAGCGGACGGTGGTGTTAGGGGCGTCCATGGAGCCTGCCCTCTATGACGGGGATAACCTGATTGTGGATAAAATCACCTACCGTTTCAGTGAGCCGGAGCGTTATGATGTGATTGTATTTCCCTATGAGGACGGCACTTATTATATCAAGCGCATCATAGGACTGCCGGGAGAAACGGTGCGGATTGATGAAAGCGGCAGCATTTATATCAACGGAGAGCGGATATCCGAGTCCTATGGAAAGGAAGTCATGGAAAATCCGGGCTGCGCCGGGGAGGAAATTACTCTGGGGGAAACAGAATATTTTGTGCTGGGAGATAACCGGAATAACAGCATGGACAGCCGGGATGAGAGAGTTGGGCTGATTGAGAGGGAGGAAATCATAGGAAAAGCTTTTGTGCGGATTTTCCCCCTGAATCAAATCGGCAGGATAGGAAGCTAGTGTATCGTAGTTTTGCCAAATATCAGTGATACCGTACACTAGAGGCAAAACGACAGCGCCCCGGCAGAGAAAAAAGAAAGGCATGGAAGTACCGTCATGGATGAGAAAAAAATCGGAGAGATTAAAGAAGAACTTAAGGCAGCAGAAGATACCATGCTGCCTCATTTTATCGAAAGCTACGAAGGGGATAACCGCTCCGGTGTGGTAAAAATGGTGGAGCAGGCGAAAAAGCGGCTGTCAAAGTATGAAGCGGAGCTTGAAAGAATAGAATTACTCAAAGCCTACGAAAGGGAATATGATTACTGCGGGTATATCTGCGGCATTGACGAGGCGGGGAGGGGACCTTTAGCGGGACCCGTGGTGGCAGGAGCGGTGATTTTGCCGAAGGACTGCGATATTCTTTATATCAATGATTCTAAGAAGCTCTCTGCGGCAAAGCGGGAGGAGCTTTATGATGTGATTATGGAAAAAGCGGTGGCAGTGGGCGTCGGCATGGCAGGTCCGGCGCGGATTGACGAAATCAATATTCTGCAGGCAACCTATGAAGCCATGCGGGAGGCTATAAGCAAATTGGCGGTAAAACCCGATATATTATTAAATGATGCGGTGACGATTCCGGGAGTTTCCATCCCCCAGGTTCCGATTGTCAAAGGAGACGCCAAGAGCATTTCCATCGGTGCGGCAAGCATTATTGCCAAAGTTACCAGGGACCGTCTGATGATGGAGTATGATAAAATTATGCCGGAATATGGATTTGCCTCCCATAAGGGTTATGGCTCGGCGGAGCATATCAGGGCGATTAAGACCTGTGGTCCGTCACCCATCCACCGTGCCAGCTTCATAAAAAATTTTCTCTGATTCAGAAGAGAAAATGTCAGTACAGCAGGCTGCCGCGGAGCGGAGGAAAATCTGGATAACGTGTAAAAAGTGAGGTATCAGAATGCGGATATCGGATATGCTTGGTCAGTATAACAGAAATGTAACCAATGGTTCGGAGGAACTGCGCAGCGCCCAGAGTGCGGGGAAAATGGTTTCTACCATAAGCGAATTAGAGGCAGGGAACATTTTTGAGGGAACGGTAAACAGCATAAAGGGCGGCAGGGTCACGTTAGCCCTCAGCGATGGACAGATGATTTCTGCCCGGTTAGACGGGAAGGTCAGCCTGAAGGAGGGGGATTCCATGTTTTTCCAGGTGCGCTCCAACGACGGCACCACCGTGGCGATAAAGCCATACACGACGGAGGGCGGAATCAGCAACCCGATTTTGCTGAATGCCCTTTCAGCGGCAGGGATTCCGGCAACGGAGCGCAGCGTGTCCATGGTGGACGCCATGATGCGTGAGCAGATGTCCATCGGCAAACAGAGCATTCTGGATATGGTAAAAATTTTAAATAATAACCCGGACGTCAGGGTTTCCACGCTGGTTCAGATGACGAAAATCGGACTTCCCGTTTCGGTGGATATGGCAACTCAGTTTGAAAATTATATGACAAACCAGCATGCCATTTTAGGGGAAGTGGAACAGGCAATCGGGCAGCTGACAGGAGCTTTGGGAAGTGAGGATATTTCTGTTCCGGAGGCATTTTTGCTCTACAGCCAGGTATTGGATATTCTGCAGCAGGACGGCGTGGCGCCGGGAGCATTGCAGCAGAACGGACTTTTCGGGGAAACTGTCCAGGGGCAGAACGGAGCTTTGGGAGAGAATATTCAGCTGCAGAATGGAGCGGCAGGAGAGATTGCTGGGCAGCAGAATGGTGTTTCCGGAGAATATATCGGAGTGCAGCCGGAGGGAACTTCGGGAGAGCCGGCAGGCGGCAGCGCATTGCAGCAGGAAGGTGCGGCGGCAGCGCAGCAGGCAGGAGCCTTGGGAGAAAACGGGCAGACCGTCGGGCAGCAGGCAGGCCAGAGCGCCGTTTTAGAGGAATTATTTCAGAGTATCAATGGAAATACACCGGAAAATGCACAGAATCAGCAGCTTTTAAACCGGGCTGCGGGGCGGGAGAATGCAGACAGATTAGGAGGCGGAGCAGGCGCTGTGGAGCGGCAGTTAGCGGCAGCCCCCCAGACCTTAGAGCAGCTGTTAGACGGCAGACAGTTGGAGAATTTAAAGCAGCTGCTGCAGAACATTCCCACCTTAACCGGAAATACAGAGCTTTTTGTCCAGCCTGACACGGAGGATGTCTTTGTCAATACCATGCTGGGGGAAGAGGCGGACAGCAAAGCCATTGCACAGCAGGCAGCGGGAGATGCCGCCCTGCCGGAGGCGGAATTTCAGAAAAATATGACGGCGTCCCAGTTTTTAAATACGGTAAGGGAGGCGTTAGCCCAAAACAGCCAGTATGGGTTTGCCGGAGTGCACAAGTTTTTTGCCAGTAAGGAATTTCAGCTTTTACTGAGAAATATGGTGGAGCAGCAATGGCTCATAAAGCCGGGAGAGTTGAAGCAGGAAAATAAAATCAACGAGCTGTACGAGCGCATGGAGCATCAGATGAAGCAGATGGAGCAGGCGTTAAAATTAGCAGGCGCAAACGCCGGGGCTGCCGCGGCGGAAAGCAGCTTCAGCAGTACGGCGTCCCAGGTGCGGGGAAACATTGAGTTTATGAATCAGATTAACCAGATTTATACTTATGTGCAGCTTCCTTTAAAGCTGACGGGACAGAATGCTTCCGGTGAACTTTATGTATATACCAACAAGAAAAATCTGAGGGACCCGGATACGGAGCTGACAGCATTTCTCCATCTGGATTTGGAAAATTTGGGCTCTACGGACGTTTCTGTAAAAATGCTGCGGAAAAATGTACAGACGAAATTCTATATCGACAACGATGCGTCCTATGATTTGTTGGAAAAGCACCTGCCTGTTTTGGAAAAGCGGCTGAAAAGCAAGGGCTATACCTGCAGCATTACTGTCAGCAATGAGAAAAAACAGGTGGATTTTGTGGAGGATTTTCTCCAGAAGGATATGCCGTCTGCCGGGACGCTGCATCGGTATTCCTTTGATATGAAGGCATAGGAGGGATTAGGGTGAGACAGGAAGAAAAAAAGAAGCCAAAGACCGCCGTCGCCCTCGCCTATGAGCCGGGGGATATGGCGCCGAAGATACTTGCCACCGGAAAAGGGGAAGTGGCGGAGCGGATTATTGAGACAGCGAAGGAAAATGATGTTCCTTTTTATAAGGATAATAAACTGGCGGAAACGCTCTCAAAACTGGAAATCGGGGACACCATACCGCCGGAGCTTTATGACGTGGTGGCGGAGATACTGGTGTTTGTGGACGATATGGACAGAATGAAGGCGAAGCTGAACAAGGCGGGACTGCTGTAGCTGTGCAGACCGTGGGTAAATAGAAGGAGCAAAGTAAAGTTTGGGGGAGACAGAAAAAAGAAGTAACCGCAGAGCTTTAGGAAGCGCTTATGAGAAGCTGGCAGGGGAATATCTGACGTCTTTCGGATATGAGATTTTGGAGTATAATTTCCGCTGCCGCAGCGGTGAAATTGATATCATTGCGAGAGAGGGGAAGTATCTGGTTTTTGTGGAAGTAAAATACCGGGACAGCGGCAGAAGCGGCAGTCCTCTTGAGGCAGTGACGGTAAAAAAACAGCGCATTATCAGCAAGGTGGCGGCATATTATTGCCTGACCCATGGGCTTGGGGAGGAAACGCCCTGCCGTTTTGATGTGGTTGGGATTATGGGAGAAGAAATAACTTTAGTGCGAAATGCATTTGAATATCAGGGCTATCAATGAAAGGATGAGAAATTGTACCAGTTTAACATAAAAAATGACAAAGAGATTTTACGGCAGGAAAGCTATCCCCAGGCGGATGGAACGGAATTAATGCTATTAAAATATCCTCTGTTAGAGCAAACCGGAATGGTGGAGCACTGCTTTACCACAAGGCTTGGGGGCGTCAGCCGGGGAATGTTTTCCGCCATGAACTTAAGCTTTTCCAGAGGGGATGAAAAAGAGGCGGTGGAAGAGAATTTCCGCAGGCTTGCGGCGGCGCTGGGAAGGGAAATGCAGCAGTTTGTTTTTACAGACCAGACCCACACCACGAATGTGAGAAAGGTAACCGCAGCGGACGCCGGAAAAGGGCTTACGAAAGAGAGGGATTACAGGGATGTGGACGGACTGATTACCGATGAACCGGGATTGGTGTTATCCACTTTTTTTGCGGACTGCGTGCCCCTCTATTTTGTGGATACGGCGCATCATGCCATCGGTTTGAGCCACTCCGGCTGGCGGGGGACGGTGAAGCGGATGGGGGCTGTGACCCTCGCCGCCATGGAGAAAGCCTACGGAACAAGACCGGAGGAAGTGATCTGCGCCATAGGACCTTCCATCTGTCAGGACTGCTATGAGGTGGACGGGGACGTGGCGGAGGAATTTGCAAGGGAATTTTCCAGCAGGGAGCGGGAAATTCTGATAGATAAGGGGAAGGGAAAATATCAGTTAGACCTGTGGCGGGCAAATGAGATTGTGCTTGCGGAGGCGGGCGTTTGGCAGGAACATCTGGCAGTGACGAATCTTTGCACCTGCTGCAACGAAAAGCTTCTTTTTTCCCACCGGGCAAGCCAGGGGAAAAGAGGAAACCTAGGAGCATTTTTAAGCATAAAAGAAAACTATTTTGGTTGATATTAGCGCAATATCCGTGTATGATAAAGGAGCGGCAGGGTTTTTGAGGAGACAGGAAACGCTGCAGACAGCATGGAACGTCAGAAGAGAAAGGCATGGGAGAAAATGGAACAGAAGCAGTATGTAGATTATATTGTAGAGGAAACAAAGAAAATTTTAGCCATTGACAGCCCCTCCGGCTATACGAAGCAGGTGGCGGAATATGTCATGGGAGAATATAAGGCGCTGGGTTATGAGCCCAGGATGACGGTAAAAGGCGGCATTCTGGTATCCTTAGGCGGCAAAAATGAAAAAGACGCCGTGATGTTAGAGGCGCATATCGACACCTTGGGCGGTATGGTCAGTGAGATTAAATCCAACGGAAGACTGAGGGTGACGCCCATCGGCGGCATGAACGCCAACAATGCAGAGGCGGAGAACTGTCGCATTGCCACCCGTTTTGCCGGGGTTTTTGAGGGGACGTTCCAGCTTGCCAACGCCTCCGTCCATGTCAATGGGGACTACAACGATACCAAGAGAACCTTTGATGATATGGAGGTGGTGTTAGACGAGAAGGTTTCTTCGAAGGAAGAGACAGAAAAGTTAGGCATTATGGTGGGAGACTTTGTCTGCTTTGAGCCAAGGACTGTGGTGACGGAGAGCGGTTATATCAAGAGCCGTTTTTTGGATGATAAATTGAGTGTAGGCATTTTGTTAGGCTATGCAAAATATTTAAAAGAAGAGGGCGTAACGCCGGAGCGCGCCGTTTACCAGCATATTACCGTGTATGAGGAAGTGGGGCACGGCGGAGCGGCTTCCATCCCGGAGGGCGTGACGGAGGTGATTTCCGTAGACATGGGCTGCGTGGGAGACGGGCTGAACTGTAAGGAAACCCAGGTTTCCATCTGTGCGAAGGACAGCAGGGGACCCTACAATTATGACGTGGTGACAGGCCTTGTGCAGGCGGCGAAGGAGAAGAAGCTGGATTTTGCCGTAGATGTGTACCCGTATTACGGCTCGGACGCAGATGTGGCGCTGACAGCGGGCTATGATGTGCGCCACGGCTTAATCGGCGCCGGGGTCTACGCTTCCCATGGCTACGAGCGCAGCCACAAGGACGGCGTGAAAAATACCTTTGCGCTTTTGTGCGCATATTTAGGGGAAACGACGCCTTAAGAATATCTTAATAATATCATAGGAATCTCTTTATTGAACGAACTTACCTTCCATGCTATATTAACTGTATTAAAACAGATAGTACGGTTAGTGCAGATGGGAGGTATTTCTTTGATACAGTTAAATTACCGGGATTCCAAACCGATTTACGAACAAATCAAAGACGGGCTAAGAAAACTGGTGATATCAAGTTCTCTGACAGCCAACGAAAAGCTGCCCTCCGTCCGGGAACTTGCCTCGACGCTTGCCATCAATCCCAATACCATACAGAAAGCGTATCGGGATTTAGAGGGCGAGGGCTATATTTATACGGTAGCAGGCAAAGGAACCTTTGTGGCGGAGCAGCAGGAAATTTTCAATGTGCGGCAGCAGGAGCTGCTGGGGAAATTTGATGAAGTGGTGGAAGAATTATTCTTCCTGTCCGTCGATGAGGCAGAGCTGAAAGAACGAATGACAAGACTAGCGAGAGGAGGGGAACATCAGTGATACAGGTAACGCAGTTAAAAAAATCCTTTGATGGGTTTCAGGCGTTAGACGGAGTAGATATGCACGTGGGACGGGGCAACATTTACGGGCTGGTCGGACCGAACGGAGCGGGGAAATCCACACTGATACGCCATATTACCGGAGTGTACCGTCCTGATTTCGGACAGATTTTAGTGGCGGGGGAGCCGGTGTTTGAAAATAAGGTAGTAAAAGCGAAGTTTGCCTACATACCTGACGACCTGTTTTATTTTATGCAGGCGGACACCATGGAGATGAAACGGTTTTATGAGGGGATATATCCGCAGTTTGACAGTAAGCTTTTTTACAAAATGCAGGAATTTTTCCCTAATATAGATGTGAAACGGAATATCAGGAGGCTGTCGAAGGGCATGCAGAAACAGGTGGCGTTCTGGCTTGCCATCTGCTGTAAGCCGGAGCTTCTGATTTTAGACGAGCCGGTGGACGGCTTGGACCCGGTAATGCGCAGACAGATTTGGAGCATTATCATGGCGGAGGTGGCGGAGCAGGAGATGACGGTGTTAGTGTCCTCCCATAATCTTCGTGAGTTAGAGGATGTCTGCGACCACGTGGGCATCATGCACAGGGGAAAGGTGATGGTGGAGCGCTCCTTAAGCGATTTGCAGGGCAGCGTCACGAAAATTCAGGTGGCGTGTCAGAGCGGCGTGCCGAAGCTGCCGGAGGGCTTTGAGGTGCTCCATATGTCAAATACCGGAAGAGTTTACACGCTGATTGTAAAGGGAAATCCGGCGGAGGCGGAGCATGCGTTGTCACAGAATAATCCGGCGATTGTGGACGTGCTGCCCCTGACCTTAGAGGAAATTTTTATTTATGAAATGGGAGGTGCTGATTATGAAGTCAAAGACATCCTGTTTTAATGCGATGATTTTTAAGAAAAACATTTCCCATTACTGGCCGGTGTGGGTGTTGTTTTTGTGTTATGTGTTTTTTATCCTTCCGGTGAATATCTGGGCGGACGCGTCCAACGCTTATTACTTTGAGAATGTGTCCGTCCTTGTCCGCAACAAGCAGATTATCGGAGAGGCTGTCCGGATTGCAGTTACCCCGGCGCCAATCTTTCTGTTTGCGGCGGTGATGGCGCTGGCAGTATTTTCTTATTTATATACGGCGAAAAATGCCAATGCGATTCACGCATTGCCGGTGAACCGTCTGGAATTATTTGTGACGAACTATGTATCCGGTCTGCTGTTTCTCTTAGTGCCGGAGCTGCTTGCCTTTGTGGCGGCGGTGATGGTGTGTCTGGCAAACCAGATTACATGTATTGAATATCTGTTCTGGTGGCTGCTCTGCGTGGCGGGAGTCAGTTTTTTTGCCTATTCCTTTGCGGTTTTTGTGGCAATGTTCACGGGACTGGCATTTGCGATGCCATTCTATTTTGTGATTGCAAATTACCTGTATGTGGGCTGCATGTATCTGGTTTTTGCGGTGAAAAATCTGCTCTGCTACGGATTGGCGGACAGTGCATGGAATCCGGGGAAAAGCTGCATCTTATCCCCGCTGTATTATCTGACGAATAATCTGCGGGCAAGGGTGGTTTATGATGATAACGGAATGGCTGCCGGGATTTCGGTGTCAGGATGGGAGTTAGTGGCGGGCTATGCGGTGGCGGCGGTTGTGCTCACTGCGGCTGCATATTGGCTTTATAAACGGAGACAGATAGAAAATGCAGGCGATTTTGTCAGTATCAGAGTTGTGAAACCGGTATTCCGGTGGGGTGTGGCGCTATGCGGCGGTACGGCGTTGACCTTATTTGCCATGGGAATTATTCAGGAGGCCCGTGGAGTGGTCAATACGTTTCCTTATGTATTGATTTGTATGCTGCTTTTCTGCGGCATCTGCTTCTGGTTGGCGGAAATGCTGCTGCAGAAGAATTTCAGGGTGTTCCGGAAGAAAAAGCTGCTGGAATGGGCAGGGGTTTTGGCGGTTTCTGTCTGCTTTGTGCTGATGTTTCAGCTGGATTTGTTTAGAATTGAGAAACGTGTGCCGGAGCTTTCCGAGGTGAAGGCAGCCTTTGTAAATATGGATTTTCCGATTGAGCTGAATGAGGAAGAGCTTTCGGAATTACTCGAGCTGCACCGGGAAATTATTCAGAACAAAAAAGAATACCGGAAAAATGAGCAGTCAAAGGACGGAAAATATTATTATACCACGCTGCGGTATTATTTAAAGGACGGAGAGGTTTTAGAACGCCGTTATGCACTTCCGGTAACACAGGATTACTTAGCGGATGAAAATTCGCCCACGGCAAAATTTCTTGCATGGGAAAAACAGCCGGAGAGAATCAAACAGCAGATGCTGGGGCTTGCCTATGAAAGCAACACATATTACACCGGGTACATAGATTTGTTCTCGGAGGACGGGGAAAACATCACCTACTATTTCGAGCGGGAGGAATTAGAACAGCTGGTAGCGGCAATCGAAAAGGATGCGGAAGAGGGAAATTTCAATGCTTATCAGTTGACTAGTGAACAGCAGGAGAGTGAAACCTACGCCAACGGCATTGGGCTGAACTATTACAATCCGGATAATATTTACAGTATTTGGGATTATTACAACAATTATGGCAAATACCAGGATGGAAACCAACAGGCTTTCAGTAATGGAATGTTTGTGACAGTTGCGGACACCAGCAATTATATCTGTTTTGGAGCGGACTGCGTCAATGTTGTAAAGACCTTAGAGGACCTTGGAATTATCAATGAAAAATGGCATCTTTACACCTATCAGGAATGGGAAAATGTAAGCCTGAAACAATAAATTCAGCAGAAAAAGGCGGGAATAGTTGTTATTCCGCCTTTTTTATTGTAAACTATATTTATTATAGAAAGAAATGTGCAGCTTATATCATTTAAGACAAAAGCTGCAGAAAACAGGAAGGCATCAGTTTTTATGAAGAAAAGGCAGCATGTGATAGACAGGATAGAGCCGGGCAGCATTGCGGAGGAAATGGAGATAGAGCCGGGGGATATCCTTCTTAGCATTAACGGAAAAGAAATAGAGGATGTGTTTGATTATCATTATCTTATCAATGATGATTATTTAGAGGTGTTGATACAGAAGCCCGACGGCGAGCAGTGGGAGCTTGAAATTGAGAAGGAATACCAGGAGGATTTGGGCATCGAATTTGAAAACGGTCTGATGGATGATTACAAATCCTGCCATAACAAATGTATTTTTTGTTTTATCGACCAGATGCCGAAGGGAATGCGGGAGACGCTCTATTTTAAGGATGATGATTCGAGACTTTCCTTTTTGCAGGGAAATTATGTGACCCTGACCAATATGAAGGACAAGGATTTGCAGCGGATTATTGATTATAAATTAGCGCCCATCAATATTTCCGTACAGACCACCAATCCAGAGCTTCGGTGTAAAATGTTAAATAACCGCTTTGCGGGGGAGGCATTGAAAAAGATTGACCTGCTCTATGAGGCGGGGATTGAAATGAACGGTCAGATTGTGTTGTGCAAAGGAGTCAATGACGGGGAAGAGCTAGAGCGTTCCATCCGGGATTTGACCAGATACCTTCCTTATATGGAGAGCGTGTCCGTGGTTCCGGTGGGGCTGTCAAAATACAGGGAGGGGCTTTACCCCTTAGAGCCCTTTACCAAAGAGGACGCCCTTCAGGTGTTAGATACCATCCATAAGTGGCAGCAGGTCTGCATGGAAAGCCATGGAACCCATTTTATCCATGCCAGCGACGAGTGGTATCTGCTGGCGGAGCAGGAACTGCCGGGAGAGGAAAATTACGACGGCTATATCCAGCTTGAGAACGGCGTAGGTATGATAAGACTGCTGCTAGACGAGTTCCGTGCCGCATTGCAGGATTTGGTAAAAGAACGGGCGGAGGGCAGTGTGTCGGAGAAATTGCAGAAGCCGGCAGGTGACAGTGTATCGGAGACATGGCAGGCATCCGAAAAGGAAAAGACAGACGGGAGAAAACATATCCGCTCTCTTGCCACCGGATTTTTAGCAGCCCCCTTTATTGCACAGTTAGCGAAGGAGTGCATGGAGCAGTTTCCGGACTATGATATCCGGGTCTATCCCATCCGCAACGACTTTTTCGGGGAGCGGATTACAGTGTCGGGGCTTTTGACCGGACAGGATTTAGAGGCGCAGCTAAAGGAGCAGGAATTGGGAGAAAAGCTGCTTTTACCCTGCAATCTTTTGCGCAGCGGTGAGGAAGTGTTCTTAGACGATATGACCTTAGGAGAATTGAAAACCGCTTTACAAGTGGAAATAGATATTGTAAAATCAAGCGGTCAGGATTTGTTGGAGGCTATGCTGTTTTAAGAGGTTTTGCATGTTGTCTGCTGCAGACAGCATGGAGCATGCAGCAAAGCGCACAGGTATATTTTGCCAAAAAGGATAGGAAGAAAGGTAAGGTTTTAAATGAGTAAACCAGTTGTAGCGATTGTCGGACGCCCTAATGTGGGAAAATCCACATTGTTTAATACCTTAGCGGGGGAGCGTATTTCAATCGTAAAAGATACGCCGGGAGTGACCAGAGACCGCATTTATGCGGAGGTTACCTGGCTGAATTATGAATTTACCATGATAGATACCGGAGGTATTGAGCCGGACAGCAAGGATGTGATTTTATCCCAGATGCGGGAGCAGGCGGAGATTGCCATTGCCACCGCAGATGTGATTATGTTTATCACTGATGTGCGGCAGGGACTGCAGGATTCCGACGCCAAGGTAGCGGACATGCTGCGCCGTTCAGGAAAACCGGTGGTTTTAGTGGTAAATAAGGTGGATAGTTTTGAAAAATATATGCCGGACGTCTATGAGTTTTATAATCTGGGAATCGGAGAACCTTTCCCGGTTTCCGCAGCCTCCATGTTAGGGCTGGGGGATATGTTGGACGAAGTGGTGAAATATTTTCCGGAATATAACAAAGAAGAGGAAGAGGACGAGCGGCCGAAGGTTGCCATTATCGGAAAACCGAACGTGGGAAAATCTTCTCTTATCAATAAGTTAGCCCAGGAGGACCGGGTCATTGTATCGGATATTGCGGGAACCACCCGTGACGCCATTGATACGGACATTAAATACAACGGAAAAGAATATGTATTTATTGATACCGCAGGGCTGCGCCGGAAAAATAAGATAAAAGAGGAAATCGAGCGTTACAGCATTATCCGCGCCGTGACTGCCGTGGAGCGGGCGGACGTCTGCATTATCGTCATTGACGCCACGGAGGGCGTGACGGAGCAGGACGCCAAGATTGCAGGTATCGCCCATGACAGAGGAAAGGGAATTATCATTGCCGTCAATAAATGGGATGCCATTGAGAAGGATGACAAGACCATCTACCGTCATACGGAGAAAATCCGTCAGATTTTGAGCTTTATGCCCTATGCGGAGATTTTGTTTATATCCGCGAAATCGGGACAGCGGTTAAATAAGCTGTTTGAGATGATTGATGTGGTCATTGAAAACAACAGCATGCGCGTCGCCACCGGAGTGTTAAATGAAATTGTGGCGGAGGCAGTGGCAATGCAGCAGCCTCCTTCCGATAAGGGAAAGCGGCTGAAAATTTATTATACCACTCAGGTGGCAGTCAAGCCGCCTACCTTTGTTATTTTTGTCAACGATAAGGAATTGATGCACTTTTCTTATACCCGTTATTTAGAAAACCGGATTCGCGATACCTTTGGTTTCCGGGGAACGGCGCTTAAGTTTATCATTCGAGAGAGAAAGGAAGAAAAATAATGATTGGGGCAAGATTATTAGCAATCGTTTTGGGGTATGTGCTGGGACTTTTTCAGACGGGGTATCTTTATGGAAAGAGCCATGGCATGGATATCCGTACTCAGGGCAGCGGAAATGCAGGAACCACCAACACCTTAAGGGTACTGGGCTGGAAAGCAGGACTGATTACATTCCTTGGAGACTTGTTTAAGGCAATTTTGGCAGTGTTAATCATCTATCTGATATTCCGGGAACGTTATCCTGAGTCCGTAAAAATTTTAGAATTGTATGCGGGCTTTGGCGCAGTGTTAGGGCACAATTTCCCGTTTTACCTGAAATTTAAGGGCGGAAAGGGAATTGCCTGTACCTCCGGTGTGATTTTGGCAGTATGCCCGATAGCGGCGCCCATTTGTCTCGTATTATTTATCATTCTTGTGGCGGCGACAAGATACGTGTCCCTCGGCTCTATCGTGGTGGTGATTGCGTATCTGATTCAGGCGGTTGTTTTCGGGCAAATGGGATATCTTAATATAGATGCGGCATATCTGCCGGAATTTTATATTGTAAGCGCCTGCTTTACTGCCATGGCGTTGTGGAGACACCGGGCGAATATCAAACGTCTTTTGTCCGGAACAGAAAATAAGTTTGGCGTTAAGGCGAAGGAATAGGAGAATCGATTCATGAAGAAAAAAGTAGCGGTAATCGGAGCCGGGAGCTGGGGAACTGCATTATCACTGGTGCTGCACACCAACGGAAATGAAGTGACTATCTGGTCCATCATGGAATCTGAGATTACGATGTTGAAGGAAAAGCATGAGCATGTGGATAAGCTGCCGGGAGTGAAGCTGCCGGAGGATATCTGCTTTACCACAGATTTAGAGAGCGCTGTTGCGGAGAAGGATTTCCTGATTTTAGCAGTCCCCTCTGTCTTTACCAGAAGCACGGCGAAGAGCATGGCTCCCTTTGTGAAGGAGGGGCAGATCATTGTCTGCGTGGCAAAGGGCATTGAGGAAGAAACCCTGATGACCATTTCCGAGGTGGTGGAGCAGGAGATTCCGGCGGCAGAGGTAGCTGTTATGTGTGGACCGAGCCATGCGGAGGAAGTGGGTATCGGGCTTCCCACCACAGTGGTGGCAGGAGCGAAGAAAAAAGCGGTGGCGGAGAGCATTCAGGATATTTTTATGAATGAGGTGTTCCGCGTGTACACCAGCCCGGATGTGCTGGGGATGGAGTTAGGCGGCTCTCTCAAAAACGTCATTGCATTAGCGGCAGGCATGGCGGACGGCTTAAGCTACGGCGACAACACCAAGGCAGCGCTGATTACCAGAGGAATCACGGAAATCGGACGTCTCGCCATTAAAATGGGTGCAAAAAGTGAGACCTTAAGCGGACTTACCGGAATCGGAGATTTGATTGTGACCTGCGAGAGCAAGCACAGCAGAAACCGGAAAGCGGGAATGTTAATCGGACAGGGTTACACCATGAAGCAGGCAACCGAGGAAGTGAAGATGGTGGTGGAGGGAATTTATTCCGCCAAAGCTGCCATTGCCCTGGCAAAAAAATACGGGGAAGATATGCCGATTATTGAAGCGGTGAATAAGGTGCTGTTTGAGGATATGCCGGCAAAGGAGGCAGTCCATGAGCTGATGGTGCGGGATAAGCGGGCAGAGCACAGCGATTTGGAATGGGAAGCATAAAATTGAACTTCAGATAAAGTGGAGTTTTGGAAAAGAGAGGAACAAGGCGTGGAGCAGGAAACAATTAAAATAAAATATCACTCCGATAAAATCAGTAAATTAGAATATATTGACGGGAAGAGCGACTGGATTGATTTGCGGGCGGCGGAGGACGTGACCTTAAAAAAAGGCGAGTTTAAGCTTATCAGCCTGGGGATTTCCATGGAGCTTCCGGCGGGGTATGAGGCGGTGATTGTGCCGCGAAGCTCCACCTATAAAAATTTTGGAATTATCCAGACAAACCACATGGGAGTCATCGACGAGAGCTACTGCGGCGATGATGATGTGTACAAAATGCCGGCGCTTGCCCTGCGGGATACGGAGATTCATGTGAATGACAGGATTTGCCAGTTCCGTATTCAGCGGCACCAGCCAGGGATTGTGTTTGAAGAGGTGGAAAGCCTTGGAAATAAAAACCGTGGGGGAATTGGCAGCACGGGAAGAAACTAATCATGGGGGAACGCCCATCAGGCAGTGAAAGGAGAACGTGTTTATGGAGAGCAGAATGGTAAAATTTTATTCAAAAGAGAGCAACAGGGTGGCAATTCATGCGATACCGGGACATTTTGCCACCAGTCATTCCCATATCAACTATTATATTGATATGACCAGCTTAAAAACCAGGGTGCAGGAGGCAAAGGAATTAGCGAAGGTGCTGTATCATCACATCGGCAGACTTTCCTACATAGATACCATTGTCTGCATGGACGGGACGGAGGTTATCGGAGCTTTTTTGGCAGAGGAATTTGAAAAAGGGGAATTTGCCTCAACCAACCGCCATGAAACCTTATACGTGGTAGAGCCGGAGTTAAACAGCAGCAACCAGATGTTATTCCGCGACAATATTAAGCCCAGCATTGAGGGAAAGCATATCCTTCTGCTTTCCGCCACCACAACCACAGGAAAAACCATCCGACGCAGCTTAGAGGGCATTCGTTATTACGGCGGAACGGTGGAGGCGGTGGCGTCCATTTTCAGTACGGTAAAAAGCGTGGACGGTATGCAGGTGACCAGCGTATTCTCCGAGGCGGATTTGCCGGGCTATGCAGCTTACACGGCGGAGGAATGCCCGTTCTGTAAGAATGGGGAGCGGTTAGAGGCAGTGGTCAACGGATTTGGATATTCCCGCCTGTAGACGGCTTCGTCATTTTGTATAAAAAAGGATAAGGAATCCGTCAGTTTGACGAAAAAATAGAAAAACAGTCGAAAGCACTGTAATATTCCACAAGAAAAGAAGAAATTCTTTGTGTAGGAGGCATATGGTGTTTTCGGCTGTTTTTTTGTATAGTATAACTATCAAAAAAACGTAAACAAATTTTAGGAGGTATTTAGACCAATGGCAAGTTTATCTTTAAAGAACATTTGTAAAGTATATCCTAACGGTTTTGAAGCTGTTAAGGATTTCAACCTTGAAGTAGAAGACCAGGAGTTCATCATCTTCGTAGGACCATCCGGATGTGGTAAATCTACCACCCTTCGTATGATTGCAGGTCTGGAGGAAATTTCTTCCGGTGAGTTCAAAATCGACGGAAAATTAATGAACGACGTTGAGCCGAAGGACAGAGATATCGCAATGGTATTCCAGAACTACGCTCTGTATCCTCATATGACCGTATTTGACAATATGGCATTCGGATTAAAATTAAGAAAAGTTCCGAAGGACGAGATTAAGAGAAAAGTGGAAGAAGCTGCTAAAATCCTTGACCTTGAGAAATTATTAGACCGTAAGCCGAAGGCTTTATCCGGTGGACAGAGACAGCGTGTTGCTATGGGTCGTGCTATCGTTCGTAATCCTAAGGTATTCCTTATGGATGAGCCGTTATCCAACCTGGATGCAAAATTACGTGTGCAGATGCGTTCTGAGATTTCAGCTTTACATAACAGATTAAAAGCTACCATCATCTACGTTACACATGACCAGACCGAGGCTATGACCTTAGGTACCAGAATCGTTGTATTAAAAGATGGTGTTATCATGCAGGTTGACTCTCCGCAGAAATTATACAACGAGCCGAACAACTTATTCGTTGCAGGCTTCATCGGTTCTCCGCAGATGAACTTCGTAGACGCTACCTGTAAGGTAGAGGGCGAGAAAGTAAGCCTTACCTTCGACAACACAACGATTGTATTACCGCCGGCAAAAGCAAAGAAACTTGCAGACGCAGGCTGCAACGGCAAGACTGTTGTTATGGGTATCAGACCGGAGGATATCGGAGATTCCGAAATCGAAATCGAAGCACACAAAGACTGCACCTTTGAGGCAGATATCACAGGATACGAGTTATTAGGTTCTGAGGTATTATTATACTTCAAAGCAGCAGGCGCAAGCATGACAGCAAAGGTTGACTCCAGAACAACCGCTCGTATGGGTGACCACATCAAATTAGCGATTGACCCGGAGAAAATTCATGTATTCGACAAAGAAACTGAATTGACAATCACCAACTAATTCGATAAAATTAAATAGACAATATAAGATGGAAACTGGGTACAATGTATGTACCCAGTTTTTATTCGGTTTCAAGCCGGTTTCTAAGCGGCGGTTTTCCGACAGGGGACAGCGTTAGGAAGAGAGCGTTTCCAGAAAAGGGAATTGCGCCGCAAAAGAAAGGTTTTCAGAAAGGAATTGCAGGAAAATATATGATTTCTAACCATAAGATTCAATCGGCGTTAGAGGAAATTAAAGAGATATCAAGAATTGATTTGGCGCTTTATACGGAAAAAGGAAAATTAGTTGCCGCTACCTTTTCCGGGCTGTCTTCCACAGAGGACAGTCTGGAGGAGGACTTCGAGGAGGCGGTTGCCTCTTTTGCGGAGTCCATGGCGGAAAGCCAGATGTTAGCTGGCTGCCACTTTTTTAAGGTGATAGTGGAAGGAGAAGTGGAATACATTCTTCTGACGAAATCCTCCGGGGAGGACGCTTATATGGTGGGCAGGCTGGCAGTTTGTCAGATACGGAATTTAGCAGCCGCTTATATGGAGCAGTTTGACCGCAATAATTTTATGCAGAACATTCTGCTGGGAAATATGCTTGTGGTGGATATGTACAATAAGGCGAAAAAGCTCCATATAGAGCAGGCGGAGCGGGTGGTTTACGTCATTGATTTGGGGGATAAGAAGGATTCCTCTGCAGTGGAATTGGTGAAAAACCTGTTTGCCACCAAAATGCGGGATTATGTGACGGAGGTGGACGAGCAGAGCATTGTGCTGATTAAGGACGTCCGCGATATTTCGGGAGAAGAAGAGCTGCAGAGCCTTGCCAACATGATTGTGGATAATATGCACACGGAGATTATGGTGCGTGCCAGAGTGGGCTACGGCAACCGGGTCAGCAATCTGCAGGATATCACACGTTCCTATCAGGAGGCGAAGATGGCGTTGGAGGTAGGCAGGATTTTCTATGCGGAGCGGGAAACCATTGCCTATAGCTGCCTGGGGATTGGAAGGCTGATTTACCAGCTGCCTATGAGTTTGTGTGAAATGTTTATTCATGAGGTATTCGGGGACGAAATCCCGGATGTGTTTAATGAGGAAATTACCACCACCATCCAGAAATTTTTTGAGAATAACCTGAATATTTCAGAGACGGCAAGGCAGCTGTATGTACATAGAAATACCTTAGTCTACCGTTTGGAGCGGTTAGAGAAGATGATAGGTCTTGACATCCGGAAATTTGATGATGCGATGACCTTTAAAATTGCGCTGATGGTACTGGCGCATATGAATTATCAGAAAGCAGAGGAACAGTAGTTATGGCAAACAAAACATCCTATGATGAGCACAGCATTGCGGTCTTAGAGGGGTTAGAAGCGGTGCGGAAGCGTCCGGGAATGTATATCGGCAGTGTGTCGAGAAAGGGATTAAACCATCTGATTTACGAGATTGTGGACAATGCGGTGGACGAGCATTTAGCAGGAGCGTGTGACACCATCCATGTGACCTTAGAGGCAGACGGTTCCTGTACGGTGGAGGACAACGGAAGGGGCGTCCCGGTGGGAATGCACGCAAAGGGAGTGTCTGCGGCACGTATTGTATACACTACCCTTCATGCCGGAGGTAAATTTGACGATTCCGCCTATAAGACCAGCGGCGGACTGCACGGCGTGGGCTCCTCCGTGGTCAATGCCCTTTCCACCTATATGGACGTGGAAATCAGCAGGGAGGGTTTTGTGCACCATGACCGCTATGAGCGCGGGGTTCCGGTGGTAGAGCTTGAAAACGGGCTGCTGCCGAAAATCGGAAAGACGAAAAAGACCGGGACAAAGATTAATTTCCTGCCGGACCCGGAAATTTTTGAAAAGACAAGATTTAAAGAGGATGAAGTCAAGAGCCGTATGCACGAGACGGCTTACTTAAATCCTGCTCTTACCATTATTTACGAGGACCGCAGAGGGGAAGAGACAGAGCATATCGTGTATCATGAAGAAGAGGGAATCATCGGCTTTGTCAAGGATTTAAACAAGAATGCAGAGGTTCTGCATGATGTGGTTTATTTTAAAGGCGAGGCGGAAAATATCACCGTGGAGGCGGCGTTCCAGTATACCAATGAATTTCATGAGAATATTTTGGGCTTCTGCAACAATATTTTCAATGCGGAGGGCGGAACCCACATCACCGGATTTAAGACGGTATTTACTACGGTTATCAACTCCTATGCTAGGGAGCTTGGCATTTTAAAAGAAAAAGATACGAACTTTACCGGGGCGGACGTGAGAAACGGCATGACGGCGGTGGTGTCCATTAAGCACCCGGACCCCAGGTTTGAGGGACAGACAAAGACGAAATTAGACAACCAGGACGCCTCCCGTGTGACGGCGAAGGTCACCGGGGACGAAATCCAGCTGTATTTTGATAAAAATTTAGAAACCTTAAAGACCGTGATTTCCTGTGCGGAGAAAGCGGCAAAAATCCGTAAGACGGAGGAAAAGGCAAAGACCAACCTTCTGACGAAACAGAAATTTTCCTTTGATTCCAACGGAAAACTGGCGAACTGTGAGAGCAGGGACGCTTCTATCTGCGAAATTTTCATCGTGGAAGGAGATTCTGCGGGAGGTTCTGCAAAGACGGCAAGGGATAGGAGCTTTCAGGCGATTCTGCCTATCCGGGGTAAAATTTTGAATGTGGAGAAGGCGAGTATCGACAAAGTCCTTGCCAATGCGGAAATCAAGACCATGATTAACGCCTTTGGCTGCGGATTTTCGGAAGGGTACGGCAACGATTTTGATATTACGAAGCTGCGCTACGATAAAATTATCATCATGGCGGATGCCGATGTGGACGGAGCTCATATCTCTACCCTGCTTTTGACGCTGTTTTACCGTTTTATGCCGGAGCTGATTTACGAGGGGCATGTCTATGTGGCAATGCCGCCCCTTTATAAGGCGATTCCGGCGAAGGGAGAGGAAGAGTACCTCTATGATGACGCGGCGCTGGAAAAATACAGGAAAAACCATAAGGGCAGCTTTACCTTACAGCGTTACAAAGGTTTAGGAGAGATGGACGCCGAGCAGCTCTGGGAGACGACCTTAAATCCGGAGACAAGGATTTTAAAGCGTGTGGAGATTGAGGACGGAAGAATGGCGTCTGACATCACCGAGCTTTTGATGGGAAATGATGTTCCGCCCCGGAAAATGTTTATCTATGAGCACGCCCAGGATGCAGAACTTGACGTATAGCAATGATGCCCGCAGCGAAACGGAACGAAGTGGAGATGAGCTGGCACAGCTTCTTAGATAAGTAGGAAAAAGAGGAAAAGGAAATGAGACAGGAAGAACAGATTATCCGCACCGAGTATTCGGAGTTAATGCAGAAATCTTATATTGACTATGCCATGAGCGTGATTGTAGCCCGTGCGCTGCCGGATGTGCGGGACGGGTTAAAGCCGGTGCAGAGACGTACCTTATATGATATGTATGAGCTTGGAATCCGCTATGATAAGCCTTACCGTAAAAGCGCCCGTATTGTGGGTGATACCATGGGTAAATATCATCCCCACGGGGACAGCTCCATCTACGGCGCTCTGGTGGTTTTGGCGCAGGAATTTAAGATGGGGCTGCCCTTAGTGGACGGTCACGGTAATTTTGGCTCCATCGAGGGAGACGGGGCGGCGGCAATGCGTTATACCGAGGCGCGGCTGCAGAAGATTACCCAGGAGGCGTATTTGTCAGACCTTGACAAGGACGTGGTGGATTTTGTGCCGAACTTTGATGAGACGGAGAAGGAGCCGGAGGTGCTTCCGGTAAAAGTGCCTAATCTTTTGATAAACGGTTCCGAAGGAATTGCCGTCGGTATGACCACGAACATTCCACCCCACAATTTCGGCGAGGTGATTGACGGCGTCATTGCCTATATGAAAAACCCGGATATCAACACAGAGCAGATGATGCAGTACATTCCGGGACCGGATTTCCCCACCGGAGGCATTGTAGCGAATAAGGATGAGCTTTTAGCGGTTTATTCCACCGGAACGGGGAAAATCAAAATCCGTGGAAAAGTGGAAGTGGAGCAGGTGAAGGGCGGCAAGGAACGCCTGGTAATTACGGAAATTCCCTATACCATGATTGGCGCAAATATCGGTAAATTTCTGAATGATGTATACAGCCTTGTGGAGACGAAAAAGACCAACGATATTGTGGATATCACGAATCAGTCCTCCAAGGAGGGAATCCGCATTGTATTGGAACTGCGGAAAGGGGCAGATGTGGAGAATTTAAAAAATCTGCTCTACAAAAAGACAAAACTGGAGGATACCTTTGGGGTCAACATGCTTGCCGTCGCGGAGGGCAGACCGGAAACCATGGGAATTGTGCCGATTATCAGACATCATGTGAATTTCCAGTACGAGCTTGCCACCAGAAAATATAAGACGCTGCTGGCAAAGGAGTTAGACAAAAAGGAAATTCAGGAGGGCTTGATAAAGGCAACCGACGTTATTGACCTGATTATCGAGATACTCCGGGGCAGTAAAAATGTGAAGGATGCAAGAGCCTGCCTCACGGAGGGTATTACAGATCATATTACCTTTAAGTCCGCCCAGTCGAAAAAAGAGGCGGCGAAGCTCCGCTTTACGGAACGGCAGACCACGGCAATTTTGGAAATGCGTCTGCAGAAGTTAATCGGTTTGGAGTTAGAAGCCCTGATGAAGGAGCATGAGCAGACATTAAAGAATATTGCCAGGTATGAAGATATTTTAGGAAGCCGCGCAGTGATGGCAAAGGTTATCATCAAAGAGTTAGAGGGCTACAAGAAGGAATACAGCCATCCGAGAAAGACCGTTATCGACAATTTAGAAGAAGCGGTGGTGGAAGAGAAGAAGCTAGAAGAGATGGATGTGGTATTTTTGATGGACCGTTTCGGCTATGCGAAAACCGTTGACGCTGCCACCTATGAGAGAAATAAAGAGGCGGCGGACACGGAAAACCGTTATGTGCTGACCTGTAAAAATACGGACAAAATCTGTATTTTCACCAACACGGGTCAGATGCACCTGTTAAAGGTACTGGATTTACCCTTTGGAAAGTTCCGTGATAAGGGAACGCCCATTGACAATATCAGCAATTACGACAGCAGCACGGAAAACTTTGTCTATATCATGAATTTAGCGGCAATCAGCAATACAAAAGTGATTTTTGGGACAAAAAATGCCATGTTAAAGGTGGTGGACGGTGCGGAGTTTGATGTGGCAAAGCGCACCACGGCAGCCACCAAGTTAAATGACGGGGATGAGGTTATTTTTGTGAAAGCCCTCTCTATAGAAGAGACGCTGGTGATGCAGTCGGAGAAAGATTTCTTCCTGCGGATTGACGCCTCCACCATACCGGAGAAGAAAAAGGGAGCGGTGGGAGTCCGGGGTATGAAGCTTGGAGCCGGGGACGCCCTTACGGCGATGTACCTCCTTTCCGCCGGGGAAGAGCAGAGCGTGGAAGTGAAAGGTAAGGAAGTGGCGCTGCACCGGCTGCATACGGCAAACAGGGATACGAAAGGTACGAAGAAATAAATGAACAAGAATAGATTTGAACTTTGGCAGATTCTTTATCCCATTGCCATTTATTATGTGGTTATGAGTCTGGCATATTTTGGGCTGGAAGTGATACTTGGGGCAACCACTACGGAAAATTATATGGTGCGCCAGCTTTTGTGCGGGGCAGTTACCATTCCCTTTATGCTGCGGTTTTATCTGTCGGATAAAAAGATGCGGGATGTGGTTTACGGGGAGAAGAAATTCAGACTGGACGGAACACAGATAAAAACCATTCTGCTTACCATAGCAACGGCTGGCACGGCGGGGATGGCGGTCAACAATGTGATTGCCATGACGCCCATGGTGGAGCTGTCCCAGGGGTTTCAGGATGCAAATTCCTCTTTCTTTGGCGGGGAGGTGCTGTTTCAGCTGTTAGGCTCCTGTATAATGATTCCCATTGCGGAGGAACTGGTTTTTAGAGGCGTGGTGTACCAGAGACTGAGGGTGCATTTTGACGTGACGAAAGCGCTGCTTATTTCTGCGGTTATTTTTGGGATTGTGCATACCAATATGGTGCAGTTTGTTTATGCGGCGCTGCTGGGAATTCTGCTGGCATTTCTCTATGAGAAGAGCGGTTTTTTCTATGTTCCGGTGTTGGGACATGCTGCGGCAAACACCATAGCCGTTATCCGTACCGCCACCGGGTGGCTGGCGTTTTCTTATGAACCCACAGCTGCCGGGATTGGGGTTACGCTGGCGTTAGCAGCCGTGGCGGCGGGACTCATCTGGTATCAGGTGCGGGAGTACCGGGCGGAGAAAGGTTAGCTGATGTAATAATAGTGCATAGAATGGGATTGGTGAGGGAACACCAGACGGAGCGAGGAATAAGGCTTCACTGCTTGGGAGGGAAATGATGGCACGGACAGTAGCGATAGGGATACAGGATTTTGGTGATTTGATACAGAAAAAATATTTTTATGTGGATAAAACTTCTTTTATTAAGGAGTGGTGGGACAGCGGAGACAGCGTTACCCTGATAAACCGTCCGAGGCGGTTTGGAAAGACCTTGAATATCAGTATGACAGAGCAGTTTTTTTCTGTAAAATATGCCGGACGGGGAGATTTGTTTGAGGGACTTTCCATCTGGGAGGACGAGGAGTACCGGAAATTGCAGGGGACATATCCTGTGATTAGCCTGTCTTTTGCAAATATTAAGGAAAAGGACTTTGAAACCACCCGGAAGAAAATCTGCCAACTGTTGACGAAGCTGTATGCGGAAAATGCTTTTTTGCTGGACAGCGGTTTACTCTATGAAGGAGACGCAAACTATTTTAAACGGATATCGGAAAATATGGATGACAGCGATGCCACCTTGGCATTGTATCAGTTATCAGATTTTTTGCACCGTTATTATGGCAAAAAAGTAATTATTCTTCTGGACGAATATGATACCCCCATGCAGGAGGCTTATGTGGATGGATATTGGGAGGAACTGGTAGCGTTTACCAGAAGTTTGTTTAATTCCACTTTTAAGACCAACCCATGGTTGGAGCGTGGTATTATGACGGGTATCACCAGAGTTAGTAAAGAATCTATTTTTTCTGACTTAAATAATCTGGAAGTAGTGACAACCACCTCAGATAAATATGCCACTTCTTTTGGATTTACGGAAGAAGAGGTATTTTCTGCATTGGAAGAATGCGGGATGAGCGGAGAAAAGGAAGAGGTCAAGCGTTGGTATGACGGCTTTATTTTTGGAAAGCATAAGGATATTTACAATCCGTGGTCTATTTTAAATTTGATAGATAAGGGTGTTTTTACAACTTACTGGGCAAACACCAGCTCTAACAGCCTGGTAGGAAAACTGATTCGGGAAGGCGGACGCAGGACAAAAGAAAAGTTTGAAATGCTTTTGAAGGGAAAAACGATACGAACCCCCATTGATGAGCAGATTGTATATAATCAGCTTGACCACAGTGAGGAGGCTATCTGGAGTCTGCTCCTTGCCAGCGGATATTTAAAGGTGCTTGCATACGACAGAATGGAGCTGCTCCCTCCGGGAAAAGAGCAGATGTATGAACTGGCTCTGACAAATTATGAGGTGGAACTCATGTTTGAGGGAATGGTGCGCGGATGGTTTGCCGAAGTAAGAGGGGAATATAACGATTTTGTTGAGGCGCTGCTCCTTGGGGATAAAAGGGCAATGAATGTTTATATGAACCGTGTGGCATTGCAGACGTTCAGCTATTTTGACACTGGAAGGAGGCTTTATGGAGCGGAACCAGAGCACTTTTATCATGGGTTTGTGCTGGGGCTGCTTGTAGAGCTGCGGGACAGCTATGTGATTACGTCTAACCGGGAAAGTGGTTTCGGCAGGTATGATGTGATGTTAGAACCGAAGGAGCCGGAAAAAAATGATGCCATCATACTGGAATTTAAAGTGCAGGATGAAGAGGACGAGGAAACGTTAAAGGATACGGTACAGGAGGCACTGCGGCAGATTGAGAGAAAACAGTATGCCGCACAGCTTATTGCGAGAGGAATACCGGAAGAACGTATCCGCAGTTATGGATTTGCGTTTCAGGGAAAGAAAGTGTTGATTGGCTAAAGGCAGATTAGAAAGGAATAGTGAAAGCAGTTTCCCGGAAAGTGGGGCGGTAGCTTTCTATTCTTTATAAGGACGGTGATAGTTATCGAAACATATTATTTAATTGATTATGAAAATGTAGGAAAAGAGGGATTTTCCGGCTGTGAAAAATTAACCGGGACGGATTATATTCATCTTTTCTATACCGAAAATAATAATAAAATTGATTTGGATATACTGAATAACCATGGTGAGGCTGCTATTATTACCCATAAGGTTGCGGCAGGAAAACAGTCTGCGGATATTCATTTAAGCTCTTATCTGGGTTATTTTATCGGTATCAATCAGGGGAAAGAATGCAGTTACATTATAATCAGCAAGGATACTGATTTTGATAAAGTGATTGAATTTTGGAAAGCAGAGAAGAAGGTTAAGGTATCAAGGGCGCAGAACATAAAGCAGTCAGCAGCTCCTGCAGCCCAGCCGAAACAGCAGGGGAAAATGAAATCCGTATTGGGAAAGGAAGTTTCCAAAATAAGCGGAGCAGATAAGATAAAACGGAATGGAGAAGTGCAGAAAGCGCTGAGCCAGGGAAAGTGGGAAAGTAAAATTATCAATGACGTTGCGTCCCTTGTTGTAAAAAACATTGGGACAAAGAATGGGAAACAGCAGGTTTATCACAAGATTGTTTCAAAATATGGTCAGGAAGAGGGATTGAAAATCTATAATTGTGTTAAGAAATATGTATAGAAGCTGTTTCAAAAATTATGGAAAGATATCGTGCAGAAGCCACTGTGGCAAATTGAGGAAAATAGTGTGAAAAATAAATTTTTCACACGAACTTGTTCGTGTTACGCAATATTTGTGCCTGCGGCTCAAATTCGCAGGTTGTGGAAAGGTATGGTTATTAATATGCCAGACATAAGAAAGATAACCGATTTTAACGCCCCTGAACTTGATATTTACGCAAGAAAAAACGAAGCACAGCTTTTGCACTTGTACGAGCCGGACGGAGGGATTTTTATTGCGGAAAGCCCCAAGGTAATCGAGCGGGCATTAGATGCGGGCTGTGTTCCCATATCCGTTTTATCGGAACAGAAGCATATCGAGGGGCAGGCAAGGGACATTATCCTGCGGTGTGGTGATATTCCTGTCTATACCGCAGAACTGGATGTGCTCACCCAAATCACGGGTTTTACCCTGACGAGAGGACTGCTGTGCGCCATGCACCGGCCTAAACTGCCGACGGTTGAGGAAGTATGTCAGGGCGCTAAGAGAATTGCGGTACTGGAAAATGTGGTAAATCCTACTAATATAGGCGCTATTTTCCGCTCTGCGGCGGCGCTTAATATGGATGCAGTTTTGCTCACGGCGGCGTGCAGCAATCCGCTTTATCGGCGTGCTATCAGGGTGAGCATGGGAACAGTCTTTCAGATACCGTGGACGTATTTGGATTCCTTTGAGGAGATAAGCTCTTTGCATGAGCTGGGCTTTAAAACAGCGGCCATGGCATTGAGTGACTGTTCTATTTCTATTGAAGATGAGCGGCTGAAAAAAGAGAAAAAGCTGGCGGTTGTCCTCGGAACGGAGGGGGACGGGCTGGCGGAACAAACCATTGCAGACTGCGATTATACGGTGCGTATTCCCATGTTTCACGGTGTGGATTCTCTGAATGTGGCGGCAGCTTCGGCGGTGGCATTTTGGGAATTGGGAAACAGGGTAGATAAAAAAACAATTTAGAAACAATTCAACTGAATACCCCAAAATGCAAAGGTGCAGAAAATTTTATTGAAAATTTTTTGCACTTTTTTTATTGCTGAATTGTTTCTGACACCAACTTTTAAAAAGAAAAATAAACAAAAAGTCAGATAATTTCATATAAAATAATAAATTAATATATTATCAGACAATACAAGAAAAATACAGGTAGACAAATGGATTTGAAAGTTGTATATTAGGTTATAACAAATCAAGGAAAAGACAACTGTTTTTCCTGTAAAGACAGTTTCTGGAAATACACGAAGTGGAAAGGAAAAAAATGATGAAAGATAAGTTGAACCGTTTTTCTGTAGCAGGTGCTCCTGACACCGAACAGGGTATGTACAGCCCCGCCTTTGAGCATGACAACTGCGGTATTGGTGCCGTGGTAAATATTAAGGGCATCAAAACCCACGATACCGTGGCAAATGCTTTAAAGATTGTGGAGAACTTAAAGCACAGAGCAGGAAAGGACGCAGAGGGAAAAACCGGTGACGGTGTCGGTATTTTGTTACAGGTTTCCCACAAATTCTTTTCAAAAGTAACAAAGCCACTGGGAATCGAAATCGGTGACGAGAGAGATTACGGCGTGGGTATGTTTTTCTTTCCGCAGGATGAACTGAAACGCAACCGGGCAAAGAAAATGTTCGAGGTTATCGTGGAGAAAGAGGGCATGAAATTCTTAGGATGGAGAGAAGTGCCTACCGACCCTACGAAATTGGGACAGAAAGCCGTTGACTGTATGCCATATATTATGCAGGGCTTTGTACAGCGTCCTGCTGAGGTGGAAAAGGGTCTTGCCTTTGACCGTAAGCTCTATGTGGTGCGCCGGGTGTTTGAGCAGTCCAATGACGACACCTATGTGGTTTCTTTATCCAGCAGAACCATCGTATATAAAGGTATGTTCTTAGTAGAACAGCTTCGCCTTTTCTTTGGAGATTTACAGGATAAGGATTATGAGTCAGCTATCGCAACGGTTCACTCCCGTTTCTCCACCAACACCAATCCAAGCTGGGAGAGAGCGCATCCGAACCGCTTTATCGTACATAATGGTGAGATTAACACCATTAAGGGTAATGCGGATAAGATGTTAGCCCGTGAAGAGACCATGGAGTCTGAGCATTTAAAAGGGGAGCTGCAGAAGGTGCTTCCGGTTATCAATACCGAAGGCTCCGACTCAGCCATGTTAGATAACACCTTAGAGTTTCTGGTAATGAGCGGTATGGATTTGCCTCTTGCCGTAATGATTATGATACCGGAGCCCTGGGCGAACAACCGTATCATGTCCCAGAAGAAAAAGGATTTCTACCAGTATTACGCAACCATGATGGAGCCATGGGACGGACCTGCTTCCATTCTTTTCTCCGACGGAGATATGATGGGTGCAGTGCTAGACCGGAACGGTCTGCGTCCTTCCCGTTATTACATCACTGACGACGATTATTTAATTCTTTCCTCTGAGGTGGGTGTGTTAGACATTGACCCGACAAAGATTGTGGTAAAAGAGCGTCTCCGTCCCGGAAAAATGCTCTTAGTGGATACCGTCAAGGGGAAAGTCATTGACGATGACGAATTAAAAGAGACTTATGCCAGCAAACAGCCCTATGGCGAGTGGCTTGACCGCAACCTGTTAGAGCTGTCAGATTTAAAAATTCCAAACCAGCGTGTGCCGGAGTACAGCAAGGAAGAGCGCCAGAGAATGCAGAAGGCGTTCGGTTATACCTATGAATCCTTGAGGGAGGCAATTTTACCGATGGCAAAGAGCGGCGGCGAGGGAACCTCCGCCATGGGTATTGATACCCCTCTTGCAGCATTGGCAAGCGACCACCAGCCGTTATTTAACTACTTCAAACAGTTATTTGCACAGGTAACAAACCCGCCTATCGACTCTATCCGCGAGAAGGTTGTGACCTCCACCACCGTATATATTGGAGAGGACGGCAACCTGTTAGAGGAAAAGGCGGACAACTGCCAGGTATTAAAGGTAAATAACCCGATTCTTACCAACACGGATTTAATGAAAATCAAATGTATGAAGGTGGAGGGCTTTAAGGTAGAGGTTCTTCCGATTATTTACTATAAAAATACCAGCTTAGAGAAAGCCATTGACCGTCTCTTTGTGGAGGCAGACCGTGCATACCGTGACGGGGCGAATATTTTAATTCTTTCTGACCGCGGCGTGGATGAAAACCATGTGCCGATTCCGTCTCTGTTGGCGGTGTCTGCATTGCAGCAGCATTTGGTAAGAACCAAAAAGAGAACATCCTTAGCCATGATTTTGGAGTCCGGCGAGCCGAGAGAGGTACATCATTTTGCCACCCTGTTAGGCTACGGCGCCTGTGCCATCAACCCGTATTTAGCACAGGATACAGTAAAACAGTTAGTTGACGAGCATATGCTTGACAAAGATTACTATGCAGCAGTGCAGGATTACAATTCCGCTATCTTAAACGGTATCGTAAAGATTGCGTCTAAGATGGGTATTTCCACCATCCAGTCCTACGAGGGTTCTAAGATTTTCGAGGCAATCGGCATTGACAAAAATGTCATTGACAAATACTTTACCAACACCGTGAGCCGTATCGGAGGCATTACCTTAAAGGATATCGAGGAAGACGTAAACGAACTGCATTCCGCAGCTTATGATCCATTGGGCTTAGAGAATGATTTGACCTTAGACAGCAGAGGACGCCATAAGATGAGAAGCGGCGCAGACCCCCACCTTTACAATCCTGCCACCATTCATTTATTGCAGGAGGCAACCAGACGGGGCGATTACGAGCTGTTTAAACAGTATACCGAGTTAGTAAATAAAGAAGAGACTGAAATTACCCTACGCGGGCTGATGGACTTTAACTATCCGAAGAAGGGCGTACCCATTGAGGAAGTGGAGAGCGTGGACTCCATCGTCACCAGATTTAAGACAGGAGCCATGTCCTACGGCTCTATTTCCCAGGAGGCGCATGAGACGTTAGCCATCGCCATGAACCGTCTTCATGGAAAATCAAACTCCGGCGAGGGCGGTGAGGACGCAGAACGTATTGCCAGCAAGAACAGCCCGGTCAACCGCTGTTCTGCCATTAAGCAGGTGGCGTCAGGACGTTTCGGCGTTACCAGCCAGTATTTAGTCAGCGCAGAGGAAATCCAGATTAAGATGGCGCAGGGAGCAAAACCGGGCGAGGGCGGACACCTTCCGGGCAAAAAGGTATATCCGTGGATTGCAAAGACAAGACTTTCCACACCGGGCGTATCCTTAATTTCCCCGCCGCCTCACCACGATATTTATTCTATCGAGGACTTAGAGCAGTTGATTTACGACTTGAAGAACTCCAACCGTGCGGCAAGAATTACCGTAAAACTGGTATCAGAAGCCGGTGTGGGTACCGTCGCAGCCGGAGTTGCAAAAGCCGGGGCGCAGGTAGTCTTAATTTCCGGTTATGACGGAGGTACGGGAGCAGCGCCGTCAAGCTCTATCCACAATGCGGGACTTCCCTGGGAGCTTGGTTTAGCGGAGACACACCAGACCCTGATTATGAACGGGCTTCGTAACAAAGTGCGTATCGAGACAGACGGTAAGCTGATGAGCGGACGCGACGTTGCCATTGCGGCATTGTTAGGTGCAGAGGAATATGGTTTTGCCACCGCTCCCCTTGTAACCTTAGGCTGTGTCATGATGCGTGTATGTAACTTAGATACCTGTCCGGCAGGAATCGCTACCCAGAATCCGGAGCTTCGGAAACGTTTTGCAGGAAAACCGGAGTACGTGGAGAACTTTATGCGGTTTATCGCTCAGGATTTAAGAGAATATATGGCAAAATTGGGCTGCAGAACCATTGATGAGATGGTGGGTAGAGGAGATTTGTTAAAGGTTCGCGATGATTTATCCGGACGTGACAAAGAAATCGATTTATCCCGTATCTTAAACAACCCGTTTGCAGAGCAGAAACAGAAAGTCATTTTTGACCCGAAACAGGTATATGATTTTGAGTTAGAGAAAACCAAAGACATTACCGTGTTATTAAAACAGTTAGGTTCTGCGTTAGAGAAAAAACAGCGCAGAAGCATTGATGTGGAGGTTACCAATACAGACCGTTCCTTCGGTACGATTTTCGGTTCGGAAATCACCAAAAAATACGGCGGAGAGGGCTTAGAGGAAGATACCTTCATTGTAAAATGTACAGGAGCAGGCGGACAGAGCTTTGGAGCATTTATCCCGAAGGGACTGACCTTAGAGCTGGTGGGAGATTCCAACGACTACTTCGGAAAAGGGCTTTCCGGCGGTAAACTGGTGGTTTACGCTCCGGCAGGCGTGAAATATAAGAAGGACGAGAACATTATCATCGGTAACGTGGCGCTTTACGGAGCCACCAGCGGAAAAGCATTTATCAGCGGTGTGGCAGGCGAGCGTTTCTGTGTCCGTAACTCCGGCGCTTCTGCAGTCGTAGAGGGCGTGGGCGACCATGGCTGTGAGTACATGACAGGCGGACGTGTGGTAGTCCTTGGCAAAACCGGGAAAAACTTTGCAGCAGGTATGAGCGGCGGTATCGCATATGTGTTGGATGAGGATAACGATTTGTACACCCGTATCAATAAAGAAATGGTATTCTCCGAGGAAGTCAGCAACAAGTATGACGTTATGGAATTAAAGGAAATGATTAACGAGCATGTGGCGCTGACCAACTCCGAAAAAGGAAAGGAAATCTTAGATAACTTCAGTGAGTATCTGCCGAAATTCAAAAAGGTAGTTCCATATGATTATAACCGTATGCTGATGGCGATTGTTCAGATGGAAGAAAAGGGATTGTCCTCTGAGCAGGCACAGATTGAGGCATTCTATGCAAACACAAGAAGCTAAGAGTTTCTAAGGAAAGGACGATAAAAATGGGAAAACCAACTGGATTTATGGATTATGATAGAGAAAATGCAAAAGCGGTGGAGCCGAAGGAGCGTATCAAAAATTTTAATGAGTTTCATACGCCGCTCTCTAAGGAGAAACAGCAGATTCAGGGTGCGAGATGTATGAACTGCGGCGTTCCCTTCTGCCAGGCGGGAATGAATATTATGGGAATGACCAGCGGCTGTCCGCTGCACAACCTGGTGCCGGAGTGGAACGACCTTGTGTATACCGGAAACTGGGAGCAGGCGTATAATCGTCTGAAAAAGACCAACAACTTCCCGGAATTTACTTCCAGAGTGTGTCCGGCGCTTTGTGAGGCGGCATGTACCTGCGGACACTGGGAGGACCCGGTGACCTGCAAGGCAAATGAGCACGGTATCATCGAAAATGCCTATGAGCAGGGCTATGCAGCGGCAAAACCGCCGAAGGTGCGCACCGGGAAAAAGGTGGCAGTCATCGGTTCCGGTCCTGCGGGCTTGGCGGCGGCGGACCAGTTAAACAAGCGCGGACATTCCGTGACGGTTTACGAGAGGGATGACCGTGTGGGCGGACTGTTGATGTACGGGATTCCGAATATGAAGTTAGAGAAATGGGTTATTGACCGTAAAATCAATGTCATGAAGGAAGAGGGCATTGAGTTTGTTACCGGCGTCAACGTGGGAAAAGACGTCAAGGCGGCGAAGCTGTTGAAGGAGTATGACCGTGTGATTTTAGCCTGCGGAGCGAAAAATCCGAGAGATATCAAGACTCCGGGACGGGACGCAAAGGGTATCTATTTTGCAGTGGATTTCTTAAAGGCAACCACAAAGAGTCTGTTAGATTCCGACCTGAAAGACAATAACTATATTTCTGCCAAGGGCAAAAAAGTGGTTATCATCGGCGGCGGCGATACCGGAAATGACTGTGTGGGAACCTCTATCCGCCACGGCTGCGTCAGCGTCACCCAGCTTGAGATGATGCCGAAGGCTCCGGATACCAGAACGGAGAACAACCCATGGCCGGAGTGGCCGAAGGTCTGCAAGACAGATTACGGTCAGGAAGAAGCCATTGCCATGTTCGGGCATGACCCGCGTATCTACCAGACCACCGTCAAAGAGTTTTTAAAGGATAAAAACGGCAATGTAAACGGACTGATTACGGTAAAATTAGAGAGTAAGAAGGACGAAAAGACAGGACGTATGGTGATGGCTGAGGTAGCCGGCTCTGAGAAGAAATTAGAGGCTGATTTGGTATTGATTGCAGCAGGCTTCTTAGGAACAGAGAAGTATGTGGCAGACGCCTTCGGTGTGGAATTAAACGCCAGAACCAACGTGGCAACTGCGGAGGACGCCTATGCCACTAACGTGAAAAATGTATTTGCAGCGGGAGACGTTCACAGAGGACAGTCCTTAGTGGTATGGGCAATCCGTGAGGGACGGGAAGTTGCAAGGGAAGTAGACGAGAGTTTGATGGGGTATTCGAACCTGTAGAGGAAACGATATGTCAAATACAACGAAGCTGGCATTGGAAGCGTCGTTGAAAAAAATGCTGTTAAAAAAGCCAATCGACAAGATTACGATTAACGATTTGACCTCGGACTGCGGTATCAGCCGCATGTCATTTTACTACCATTTCAAAGATATCTATGATTTGGTGGAGTGGGTATGCGTGGAGGACGGAAAACGGGCATTGCAGGATAAGAAAACCTACGATACCTGGCAGGAGGGGCTGCAGCAGATTTTTGAGGCGGTTCTGGAAAATAAACCGTTTATCCTCAACGTATCCAATGCCGTCAGCAGGAAAAAGATTGAGAACTATCTGAACAAGCTGACCTATGAACTGATTGCCGGAGTGGTGGAGGAAAAATGTGCCGGGATTGAGCTGCCCCAGGAGGATAAGGCGTTTATTGCAGATTTTTACAAATACGGCTTTGTGGGCGTGATGTTAGAGTGGATTGACCACGGAATGAAAGAGGATTACAAGAAAATCGTGGAAAAAATGAGCATTACGCTTCATGGCACCTTTGCCAACTCCATTCACAACTTTGAGCAGGAAAAGAAAAATTAAATTTTATCAAAATAAGCGGAATGATAAATTTTTTGTCATTCCGCTTATTTTGTAAGTGGAAATCGGCATTTTCTGAGTATAAGATAGGGGCATAAATAATAAGCTATTAACTTAGAGAGTAAGAAAGGCGGTCAGTTCATATGGCAAGTAAAAAAAGTATCGGAATCGGTGTGGCGGCAGTTGCAGCGGCAGGCGCAGGAGCAGCGGCGATTGCAGCAAGGAATTATAAAAAGGCAGGGAAAGGTGCAGAAAAAAAGACAGAGGAAAAGGTATCTGCATCTGCGGAAAACAAAGAATACCGGAATACGGAACGGGGCAGGGATGCAAAGAACAGCAAAGGCATTTACTATACAAACGGCAACTATGAGGCGTTTGCAAGACCGAAAAAGCCGGAGGGCGTGGAGGAAAAAAATGCTTACATCGTGGGCAGCGGTTTAGCAGCATTGGCAGCAGCCTGTTTCCTGGTACGCGACGGACAGATGCCGGGCTCTCATATCCATATCTTAGAGGCGATGGACATTGCGGGAGGCGCCTGTGACGGTATCTATGACGCCACAAGGGGCTATGTGATGAGAGGTGGACGTGAGATGGAAAACCATTTTGAGTGTCTGTGGGATTTATTCCGCAGCATTCCTTCCATCGAAACTCCGGGCGTATCCGTATTGGATGAGTATTACTGGCTGAATAAGGAGGACCCGAACTACTCCCTGTGCCGTGCCACGGTGAACCGGGGAGAGGACGCCCATACCGATGGAAAATTCAATTTAAGCCAGAAAGGCTGCATGGAAATCATGAAGCTTTTCATGACAAAGGATGAGGATTTGTATGATAAGACCATCGAAGATGTATTTGACGATGAGGTCTTTGATTCTACCTTCTGGCTGTACTGGAGAACCATGTTCGCCTTTGAAAACTGGCACAGTGCATTGGAGATGAAACTGTATTTCCAGAGATTTATCCATCATATCGGCGGGCTGCCGGATTTCTCCGCACTGAAATTTACCAAGTACAACCAGTATGAATCTCTGATTCTTCCCATGCAGAAATATTTGGAAGAGGCGGGGGTTGACTTCCGGTTTAATACCGAGGTGACAAATGTTATCTTTGAATTTAAGGATAATAAAAAGGTGGCAAAAGCCATTGAATGTAAGGTAAAAGGTGTGGAGCAGGGCATCACCCTGACGGAGAATGACCTTGTCTTTGTCACCAACGGCAGCTGTACCGAGGGCACGATTTACGGCGACCAGAACCATGCGCCGAACGGAGACGCAGAGGTGAGAACCAGCGGCTGCTGGAGCTTATGGAAAAATATTGCAAAGCAGGATGAGGCGTTCGGACATCCGGAGAAATTCTGCTCTGATATAACAAAGACGAATTGGGAGTCTGCCACCGTTACTACGTTGGATGATAAGATTCTTCCTTATATTAAGAATATCTGTAAGCGTGACCCCAAGAGCGGCAGCGTGGTGACCGGCGGTATCGTAAGCTGCCAGGATTCCAGCTGGCTGATGAGCTGGACTATCAACAGGCAGGGACAGTTCAAAGAGCAGGATAAAGATAAGGTATGTGTCTGGGTATACGGTTTGTTTACTGATGTGCCGGGGGACTTTGTGAAGAAACCAATGAAAGAATGTACCGGAAAGGAAATCACGGAAGAGTGGCTGTACCATCTGGGAGTTCCCGTGGAGCAGATACCGGAGCTGGCGGAAAACAGCGCGGTCTGCGTTCCTACTATGATGCCTTACATTACCGCATTCTTTATGCCGAGAACCAAGGGGGACCGCCCGGATGTGATTCCGGATGGCTGCGTGAACTTTGCATTTTTAGGGCAGTTTGCGGAAACGCCGAGAGATACGGTGTTTACCACGGAATACTCGGTGAGAACGGCGATGGAGGCTGTGTACGGACTGCTGGGCGTGGACAGAGGCGTGCCGGAGGTCTGGGGCAGCGTTTATGATATCCGTGAACTGTTAGACAGTACGGTGAAGCTGATGGATGGAAAATCTCCGCTGGAAATCAGGCTGCCGGGACCGTTAAATGCGCTGAAGAAGCCGCTGCTTAAGGTGGTGAAAGGGACGGTGGTAGAGAAGGTGCTGCGGGACCATGATGTGATTAAGGAAGGGATGATTTCTTAAGGGGGGTTAAAGAAAACTTAAGAAAAGGGAAAGTGAAGATTAAGGGTTTTGTTATGGTTTTGAAACAGGTGTTGTCTATGATGGTAGGCAGCACTTGTTTTTTTGTGTGGTGGGAGAGGGACGCTTCGGGTGTCAAAAGGGCGGGGCTGGATTTACGGTTATGCGGCGGCGGGCACAAGGAAGGCTCTGGTTTTGTTCCGTTGTCCAGAGATAAGATGTTCTAAGAAATCTGCTGCCGGGGGTGGTGGGGGAGGGACGTAAACGGTCCAGAGGCGCCGTCCATGGCGCCGCTGGACCTCGCCCAGCCTTCCGTGGCTGGGCGTTACTGGATAATTAGCAGATTTCTAAGAACATCTAATCTCTTCCCAAAGTCACAAAACCAGAGCCTTCCTTGTGCCCGCTGCCTGTAACCGTAAATCCAGCCCCCCTTTTTGACGCCCGAAGCTGTTTGGCTGGCGGGTTGTTAGGAATTGGCGGGGGAAAAAAGGGGTGGCTACTTCATGACGTTTGAAACGGTTTGGTTAGCGGTTGTCAGTTTTGGCGGGGATAAAAAAGGGGTGGCTGCTGCATGACGTTTGGGGGTGTTTGGCTGGCGGGCTGCGGACCTACCTGTCTTTCTATGGCGCTGTTTGCGCTGACCGGGGATGAGACGCTGACGCCGGATAAGATAACGGAGTATGCGATGGAAAATGGGTATTATATGTCGGGGACGGGAACAGCCTGGGCGTTGATGGAGGATGTGCCGGGGATTTATGGGGTTTCTGTAAATAAGCCGGGAATCAGTGACGGTATTATGAAAGGTGAGCTGGATTTGGGGCATGTGCTGATTTGCGCCATGCGACCCGGAGATTTTACGGCGGCGGGACATTTTATTTTAATTTACGGATATGACGAGACGGGATTTCTGGTCAATGACCCGAACTGCGTGGCGAGAAGTAAAAAGACCTGGAGCTATGACAGGATTGGAGGGCAGATAAAACAGCTGTGGTCGTTAGGCTTACATGGAAATTAATTTTCCACAGGGTGATTGGAGGGCAGATAAAACAGCTGTGGTCGTTAGGCGTGGAAAAACAGAGGCAGTTCCGGGGAAGAAATCTGGTGGGAGTACTTTGGAGATATTGTAAAAAAGAGGATTTTTCGTTATAATGATGACAGCATAAAGGAGGGGAAGCTGTTATTAATGAGGGAAGATAAGTCAGAAGAAAAAAACACTGTACTAGAAGAGGTAGTACAGGAGGAAACAGGGACGCAGAAGAAAGAAGCGTCTGTCATTGTGGCGGAAATCGAAGAGCCTCAGGGAGTAGAGGTTCAGATTACGGATAAGGCGCCGGATTTGTCCACTGTGGAGGTGAAAAACCCGCGGATTGGAAAGGTATTAAAACTGCAGGAGGAAACGGAGCGGCAGAAGGAGTTAGAGGAACTGCGCAGCAAACGGATTCGTCAGGAGCAGGAATACATAGACCGGATGTTAATTTCCGTAGAGGAAAATTTAAAGAATACCAAAGAAGAACAAAAGTTAAACGAGGAATTTGAAGCCCATATCCGCAGGGAAGTTTACCGTATGCACGGTATCAGCGAGGACAAGCTGCAGGGAATGACGGAGCGGAAGGCTGCATGGTACCAGGGGGCGGCGTTTGCCCTGTTCTTTTTGTCTCTGGTGATGATTGTCCTGTGTGGAATTTTGCACGGCTTTGGCTCGGAGATTTGTATTTTTATGGCATTTTATACCGCTATCGAGGGAACACTTTTATCAAACGGCAGAAAACAGTCTGTGGTGTTAGAGGGGCTGATTAAGATACTGTATCTGCTGTTGTTCCCGATGATGATGGTGATTTTCGTGTGTTATGAGCTGGGCTTTGAGGAATACCAGTGGCTGGTGCCGGGATTTGTGGTGGCAGGCGTTGTGGTATTAATGCTTGGAGCTGTCTCTTATTTCCTGTACGACCCATACCGGGCAGACCGCAGAAATAAAAAGAAGGCGCTCAATTACATCAAAGAGATGGAAAAAACGGCGTTAAAGGAAGTGCGGTTAAAGGAAAAGAAGCTGGAAAAGTTAGAGAAGCAGCGGAAGAAGGAAGAGGAAAAGGCAGAGAAAGCAAGGCTGCGCAGAGAACAGCAGGACGAAAAGAAGGAGCAGAAGAGAGAAGAAAAAGAGGAAAAGAAAGCGTTAAGGGAAGAGAGCCGCCGGGAGAGAAAACAGCAGGTAACCGGCTGGTGGCAGGAGCATAAGCCTTTTGGGAAAAATAAGGAGGAAGCAGAAGCCCCGCAGGAGGAAATGAACTCCGAAAAACAGGAAGTGGAAAAGGCGGAGGCAGAAACAAATTCAGGAAAACAGGAATTTGGGGAAGCGGAAGCAGAAACAAGTTCAGGGAAACTTGAATTTGAGGCAGTGGAAGCAGAAACAAATTCAAAGAAACAGGAATTGGAAGAGGCAGAAGCAGAAACAAATTCAGGAAAACAGGAATTTGAGGAAGCGGAAGCAGAAATAAATTCACAAAAAAAAGGATGAGGGAAAAGAACAATGAATCAGAATTTTAAATTTACAACATTAGAGTACAAAAGACCGGATTTTGAGAAAATTGCGGCAACGGCGGAGAAAGCGGCTGAAAAGGTGAAAAATGCTTCTTCTTATGAGGAAGTAAAGGCGGCAATCAAACAAATGGAGGAATTATCAGGCGAATATATGACGGACAGTACCATAGCCTCTATCCGCCATACATTAGACACAACCGACGCTTTTTATGAGAAGGAGGACGAATACATCAATGACACCATGCCTACGATTATGCCGAAAATGCTGGCATTTGACGCGGCGCTGATGGAGTCGCCTTTCCGCAGTGAAATTGAAAAAGAATACGGAAAACAGTATTTTGTGCAGATGGATTTGAACAAAAAGACCTTCTGCGAAGAAAATATTCCACTGATGCAGCAGGAGGCAAAGCTGACCAACGAATATCAGAAAATCATGGCAACGGCGGAGATACCTTTTGACGGGAAAACCTTAAATCTTTACGGCGTGCAGAAGTATTTTGAGCATGAGGACCGGGAAATCCGCCGGGCAGCGGTGAGGGCTTATTCCGATTTTTATCATCGGCATGAGGAACGCTTAGAGGAAATCTGGCAGGAGCTTATTACCATAAGAAACCAGATGGGAAAAAATTTAGGCTACGAGAATTTTATTCCCGTGGGCTATATGCAGCAGGGAAGAACGGATTACGGCATGGAAGAGGTGGAGTCCTTCCGCAAACAGGTGCAGGAGGTTATCGTTCCTCTCTGTGAGCAGCTTTATGAGGCTCAGAGAAAACGGTTAGGTGTGGAAGAGCTGATGGTTTATGATGAAAAACGGGTATTTTCTGACGGAAATGCTGTTCCTGCCGGGGATGATGATTTTATGGTGGAGCAGGCAAGGAAAATGTACCATGACATCAGCCCGGAAACCGGAGAATTTATCGATTTTATGATAGAGCATGAATTGATGGATTTGAAAAATAAACCGGGAAAAGCGTCTACAGGCTACATGACATTTTTACCGGTCTACAAAGCGCCTTTTGTATTTTCCTGCTTTAACCAGACCATTTTTGACATGCAGGTATTGAGCCACGAATTAGGTCACGCTTTTGCGGGATATATGGCAATGAGAAACCAGCCGGTTATCAACTATTATATGAGCTCTACCGATATTGCGGAAATACATTCCATGGCGATGGAGCAGTTTGCCTATCCTTATGCGGAGCAGTTTTTCGGGGAGGATGCGGAGAAATTCCGTTTTGCCCATCTGCAGGAGGCAATCACCTTTGTGCCCTTCGGCGTGGCAGTAGACGAGTTTCAGCATATTTGTTATGCCAATCCGTCACTGACGCCAAAGGAGCGCACCTTAGAATGGAAGAAACTAGAGGAAAAATATATGCCGTGGAGGAAATATGAGAAGGATGATTTCTTTGACCGCGGCGGTTTCTGGTATCACAAGCTCCATATTTATCTCTATCCTTTCTATTATATTAATTATACTCTAACGACCATGGGCGCCATGGAGTTTAAAAAGAAGGATTTAGAAAATCATGAGGCGGCATGGCAGGATTACCTGAAGCTTTGTAAATGCGGCGGCAGCATGAGTTATTTAGAGACGCTTCGTTATGCAAATTTAAGCAATCCGTTTGAGGCGGGAAGCGTGGAAAAAGCAATTTCTGTAGCAAAAGAGGCGCTGCTTACCAGCAAATATATGGAATAAGAACAGTCATGTTATGGCAGCTGTGTCATAAATTGAAAAAGAGCGGAAAAGAAGGACATAAAATTTGTGCACATGGAGGTAAAAATGGAAGAATTATTGGAGCTTACAAAAAAACAGCTTTTTATGCAGAAAATCATCAGCGGATGTCTTGCTGTGATGGTGGTGGTGCTTCTTATTGGAGGCGGCATTTTAGTGGGGCATATGAACCGTATGGCAGCCTCCATGGAGGATATGGCGCAGAAGGTGGAAGAGATTGATATGCAGTCGGTGAATGAAGCCATTGAGGAAACCCAGAGACTTTTAAAGAGCGTGGATGAATTTTCAACGGCAGTGGACGGGATGACGGAGAAGGTGAACGGCTTGAGCGACTGGTTTGGCGGGCTGTTGGGGGGACGGTAAAAACAGATGGTGGTAAATATAATGACAATGTATTGACAATAGCCGAACTTTAGAATACTATATAGTTGAATGGAGGTGTTTTATATGGCAACAACCAATTTGAATATCAGAACAGACAAAGAAATTAAAGAGCAGGCGGAGCAGATTTTTAATGAACTTGGTTTGAATATGACAACTGCCATTAATGTTTTTCTGAGAACCACTATTCGCGAACATGGAATTCCTTTTGAGTTAAAGCTGGAAATGCCAAATGAAACAACGGCAGCGGCGATTGAAGAAGGAAGAAAGCTTATGGCTGACCCTTCTGCACCGAGATATTCAGACATGGAATCACTTAAGGCGGCGTTGGAAGTATGAAATATGATGTTCAGTTTACAAATCAGTTTAAAAAGGATTTGAAACTTGCGAAAAAGCAAAACAAGAACCTTGATAAATTGTTTGAAGTAATTAATATCCTGGCGAATGGTGGTACATTGGAGGCAAAATACAAAGACCACGAACTCACAGGAAATTATAAGGGCACTCGTGAATGTCACGTTGAACCGGATTGGTTATTGATATATGAGATTCATGGGGATGTCCTTGTTCTGATGTTATACAGGCTTGGAACACATTCAGAGCTTTTCAAAAAATAATTTTTGCAAAATTATTTTATTTTTGCCCGGAGTTTTCTCCGGGTATTTTTATGTTAATTTTCAGGAAAGAAGAGGGGGCGCTCTAACCGTTTCCCAAGCCTGCTGAGTAATTCATTTGTGATGGTGCCTGCCTGTTCTGCAAGGTCATAAACGGTGATGGTTTCTCCGCCGGAACTGCCAATGAGCACTGCCACATCACCAGGGGCAGCCTCCGGGACTTCTGTGATATCCACAGTGGTCTGGTCCATACAGATGCGTCCAAGGATAGGGCACTTATGTCCCTGTATCAGAACAGAACCCTTTCCGTTGGACAGGGCACGGGGCAGTCCGTCCGCATATCCGATGGAGAGGGTGGCAATCCGCATGGGGCGGTCTGCGGTAAAAGTGCGTCCATAGCCCACTGCGTCACCGGGGCAAAGGTCCTTTACGGCGGCAATCCGTGCTTTCAGTGAAAGTACAGGACGCAAATTCAGAAAGGAAACTTCAAAATCTTGTTTTGTGCTCAAAACGCCATAGAGCGCAATGCCAACTCTGGCATAGTCAGCGGTGAAGCCGGGATAATGCAGGATACCGTAGCTGGACTGTAAATGAATTTTAGGGAGGCAGATGCCTCTCTTTTTTAATTTCTTTAGCATATCATAAAAAGCAGCCGCCTGCTGGTAAGTAAAATCCCGGTCTTTTGGGGTGTCGCTGTCAGCCGTACATAAATGTGTAAAAATTCCGTCTATGGCAAGATTTTCTATGGAAAAGATTTCTGCTATCTGGTCAATATGTTCACAGTTTTCTCCTAACCGGTGCATTCCCGTGTCGATTCCGATATGCACATGCTGCGTTTTTCCATATTGTTTCATCTGCATGGCATAGCTGTAATCAATAACGGTCTGGCTCAGGTGGTATCTGCGCAGCAGGGGGAATTGTGAGGGTGGTGTGTAGCCGAGAATGAGGATTTCACCCTTGATTCCGGCTTTGCGCAATGTGACGCCTTCTGCGGCGCAGGCAACGCAGAACGCATGGATTCCCATACGATTTAATTCTTTTCCGATTGGGACAGCGCCATGTCCGTAGGCGTCTGCTTTCAGGACAGGCATTAAGGTGCAATTTTCCGGCAGCAGTGAGCAAAGAAGCGTTACGTTGTGTTGGAATGCGCTTTTATCTAATGTAAGCCATGCGCGGTGAACGGAAGTACCGGTTGCTGCGGGAGGAACATGGGTTTCAATTTGCGAAAGCAGCCATGACGTAAGAATAGACAATACACAGACTGCCAGATAATGTAGCAGGCTGTTTTCAACCAGTAAGGTTTCTAACTCCGAGAACTTTGCAAGCATTCTGACTGCAATAATCATAGCCGGATGAAGAAGGTAAATTCCGGTAGAAATACGCCGCAGCCCTGCAGGCAGTTTTTTGCAATGTATTTGCAGCAGCAGACGGTAGAGAAAGAACATGCAAAAGGGCAGGAAAAGGTACATGCTGTCATGGCGTTGTACCTTAAAATGCCGCAGAGTGAAGGCTTCCACAGTCATAAAAGATAAAGAAATTAAAAATCCGGCAAAGTTTCCGACGGCAGAGGAAGGTAAGCTTCTGGCGGAAATGACAGGTTTGCAGGCAGAGGGGGCAGAAAACCATGTCCCCATCAGCAGAAACAGCGGGGCAAAGAAAATACCGTTCCTTGTGTAACAGAACAGGGAAAATCCCTGTTTGTAAATAGTGGAAACCACAGGCAGATTGGAAATGACGCCCCAATAGCTGTCCCCAAGCAGTCCCATGAAATAGAGAATACCAGCTAAGAGGGTGCACGCTTTCAGGGAACAAATGCGGCGGAGAAAACACAGCAGCAGAATACCCAGTATCAGTGCGGGAAAATACCACAGATGGTAAAAAGTTCCGTCAAAAACCAGTATTCGCAGCAGGGAAAGGACAGAGAGATTTTGGTAATGTCCTGCGTAGATGCCTATGGGGAGATAAAGCAGGATTGCAATTCCGTAAAGACGCAGTATTTTAAACAGATATTTTCGTGGAACAATCCTTTTTTTTGCAGGAAAAAGAAGGTACTCCGATAAAACAAACTGTCCGGTAACCAGAAAGAAAAAAGGGACTGCAGTCCGGGCGAGAACCCTCGTCAGGAAAAAATCTGCCCCAGAGCTAAAACTTTGCAGCGGGGAAGTGTGGATGGCAGCAACAAGCAGCGCTGCAATGATACGGAACAGGTCAAGTGCGTGATAGGTGGTGGTATTTTTTGCTGTGTTCATTTTGTGTACTCCATGTAAAATCCGGTTTATCAAAAGGTAAGACGGTTGTTGTCAATCGCCGCTAAAATCAAGGTGTCAAGCAGTTTGGAGAAGGGGAGCCCGGCGGCTTTCATCATGCCGGGAAAACGGCTGTGCTCCGTAAAGCCGGGAATGGTATTGATTTCATTAAAGAAAAGCTTTCCCTCCGGAGTTAAAAACAGGTCTACCCGTGCAAAACCGCAGCAGCCGAGCGCCCGGTATAAAGTTTTGGCAGTCTCTTTGATACGTTCTGCGGTTTCCTTTGGAATGCGGGCAGGCACATAGATGGTGGAGGACATCAGGGTGTATTTTTCCGTGTAGTCAAAAAAGCCTCCGGAAAGTTCGATTTCATCCACCTCTCCCACTGTCAGTTTTTCATAGCCCATGACGGCGCAGCCCACTTCGAAACCGTCAATGGCTTCCTCGATGATAACTTCGTTATCATAGGAGAATGCCGTATCAATGGCGGAGAAGAGGGAAGAAATATCTTCTGCTCTTGTGACGCCATAGGAAGAGCCTGCTTTTACTGGTTTTACAAAGATAGGATATCCGGCGCATTCGGCAAAGGCGGCAGCCTGCTGTCTGTCATAGGAAACCTGGATACAAAGGGATTTTGGAACGGAAACTCCCGCAAGGGAAGCCAGCTTATGCGCCCGGTTCTTGTCCATGCAGAGGGCGGAGGATAACACACCGCAGCCCACCAGGGGGATTCCGGTCATTTCAATATAGCCCTGCAGGGTGCCGTCCTCGCCGTATTTTCCGTGCATAACAGGAAAGGCGGCATCTAGTGCAATCGTTTCTGGTTTGCTGCCAGAAAACAAAATCAGCTGATGTTTTTCCCTGTTCGGGGAGAGTATCGCAGGAATGCAGTCGCGTTCATTCTGCCAGCGGTCATTTTTGATAAGTTCGGTATTTCCAGTGAAATAGAACCATTTTCCGCTCTGGGAGATACCTATCGGAAATACATCATATTTTCTGGGATTCAGATTTTGAAGCACCGAATAAGCGGATTCTAAGGAAACATGGTATTCGGAGGAACAGCCTCCGAAGAATACGGCAACTTTAATTTTTTTCATGGTGAAATACACTCCTTTTGGTAAAAATAGGTGATTGTGAAACTGGAAAATCTTATATGGATTTCTCCGATTCACATGTGTAAAGGGAAAGTCCCTGTTTTTTATTTAGTAAACAAAAGTACAGCAATCAACGCCACCAGCAAAACTGTACAAATACCGGCGCAAATTAACAAAACCCTGCAGGCTTTTTTTCCGAATATTTTTTGGAAAAGCAGATAGATAACAACGCCAATCAGCCCGCCTGACGTATTGTTTATCAGGTCGGTGATATCAGAAGCCCCGATGGCAAGCGCAAACTGCATGACTTCATAAAAAAGACTGACGCCAAAGGCGGGCAGCAGCCTTTTGACAAAAGACCAGCCGGGCTTTAACATGGAAACATAAATGCCGACAGGAACAAAGACAAGAATGTTCCCAAAGATTTCGTCAAAATCTATTTTCCCGTTGGTAAAAGCGCAGGCGCCATAAGGAATGAGGTTGACGCTGCGTATCCGGCTTAAACCAGAGAGGGAACATTGTGATTTAAACAGAATAATCCATGTCAGCAAAACCAGGTAAAACAGAAACAGTGATAACGTAATAGAATGTTCTTTTTTCATAGGAAATCTCCTTGTGTAAAATGGTTTCTTTGCGAAAAGGACATAAAAATAAAACACTCTGTCCGATACAAAAAGTGTACCAGAACAGAGTGTTTTATTTTTGCGTTTTCTCTTTTGAAAACCTTACAATTTTATGACGAAAACCGGAGGAATTTCTTAGGACAGTTTCATAGGAAATCTCACCGTAAACCGGATACTTTCCCTCGCGCTTTCCGCCTCAATGCTGCCGCCGTGCAGGGTAACGATTTCCTTTGCGATGGCAAGCCCAAGCCCCGCGCCCCCGGTGGCAGAAGAACGGGAGGAATCCAGCCGGAAAAACTGTTCAAAAATATGTTCTAATTTTTCAGGCGGAATGGTTTTGCCATGGTTTTTAATACAGATTTCCGCCATGTTCCCGGTTTGCTTCAGGGAAAGAAAAATGCTGCTTTTCGGATAACTGTAATTGACGGCATTCCGAATCAGGTTGTCAAAAACACGCTCTGCCATACCGGGGTCTAACAGCAGCGTCATATCCGGTGCGAGGTCTAATTCCCAGGTCAGTTCCTTTTCCGAGAGAATAGGAAGAAATTCATCGGTAATCTGCTCTAACATCCGGCTTAGATTCGTGCGCTCTAATTCCAGGCTTAAAGAGGTGAGATTGAAGCGGGTGATATCAAAAAATTCATTGATTAAATCCTCTAAACGTTCGGCTTTTTCCAGAGCGATTCCCGTATATCTGCTTCGAAGTTCCGGGGAGAGCTGCGGCTCGTCCGCTAACAGGTTTAAATATCCGATCACGCTGGTGAGGGGGGTTTTTAAATCATGGGCGAGATAGACAATCAAATCATTTTTCCGCTGCTCCGCAAGAAGAGCCTCCTGTTTCCGCCGGGACAGGGTGTGCTTGATGAAATTGATTTTTCTTTCTGTGGCGTTAAGCTCCGGGGAGAGGGAGACATCCTCCGCTCCCTCCGTAATCAGTGCGTCGATACCCCGGTTTATTTCATTAAAATACCGGGTGAAAAATTTCAGGTAAATATGCAGCGCAATGCAGAAAATCACGATAATGGCAAAGAAAAAGTAGAGGGAACTATAGTTACGGAATACCCGCTGATAGATGCTTAAGGAAAGGTTATAGTCCCCGTTGAAAAACTGCAAAATTGCCACAACCCCGTCAGCGAAACGTCCATGGAGAACAAAATTATAAAGGAAAAATACAGAGAGAAAAGAAACTGCCAGCAGGACAAAGGTGTTGAAAAATAATTTGGTTTTTAATTGTTTGTAATCGTTATTCTTATTCAATGGTATATCCCACTCCCCAGACTGTTTTGATAAATTTCGGTTTTCGGGGCGGTTCCCCCAGCTTTTCCCGAAGCCTTGCAATATGCGCCATCACGGTATTATTGCTGTCCATGTATTTTTCGCCCCACACCGCTTCAAACAATTCCTCCGAAGAGACAACGCAGTTTTTATGTTCACAGAGATACCAGAGGATATCAAATTCGATGGGGGTTAAGGATAGCGCTTTCCCGTTCAGGGAGCATTTATGGCTGCTGCGGGAGATGGAAAGCCCCCGGAGCGCAAATTCTTCCGTGTCCAATGGGACTGCCTCTGCCCGGTTGTAGCGGGTATAACGGCGCAGCTGGGTTTTGACCCTTGCCACAACCTCTAAGGGATTGAAGGGTTTTGTGATGTAATCGTCCGCCCCTAAGGTGAGACCGGTAATCTTGTCCATGTCCTCCGTCTTGGCGGTCAGCAGGATAACAGGGTAAAAATGCTCCTTTCTGATTTCCCGGCAGAGGGCAAAGCCGTCCATATCCGGCAGCATAACGTCTAAGAGGGCGAGACTTAAGGTTTTTGTCCTGATACAATCTAAGGCGTCCGTGGCGTTATAGAATTTAAAAACACGGTAGCCCTCGTTTTGTAAATATACTTCCATCAAGTCGGCGATTTCTTTTTCGTCATCCACAATTAAAATCTGTTCTGTCATGTCATTACTTCTTTCCCTGTCTGTTGTAAATTCAAATTGCAGGATTTTTCCTGATAGGAATGTATTGTCAGGCGCATTGGAAGAAACGCCGCAAAACGACAATATTTTTAAATATCCTGCCTTATAATTTCCTGTATCATAACATGGAAAAAAATACAATTCAATCCGAAATTTTTCAAAATCCTTATAAAATCCTTAGAATTGGCTGGTATTCTTTTTACAGAAGAGGGAAAGAAAATCCATTGCACTTGGCGCACGGCATTTCAGAAATGACGAGCGTAATTGCAGGAGCGGCAGATATTTTCTTTCAGAAAACAAGGAGGACTTTATGGGTAAATATATGTTGGAAACAAGGCAGCTGTCCAAAACCTTCCGGCGGCAGCAGGCGGTAAAGGATGTGTCGCTGGCAATTCCCGAAAATTGTGTTTACGGCTTATTAGGAGCCAACGGGGCTGGAAAATCCACATTTTTAAAAATGGTAACGGGATTGCTGCACCCTACAGCGGGGAAAATTTTTTTTGACGGGCATCCCTGGTCGCGGGCGGATTTGGCGGATATCGGGGCGCTGGTGGAGACGCCGCCCATTTATGAAAATCTTACGGCATGGGAAAATTTAAAGGTACGGGCGCTTCTGCTGGGACTTCCTGACAGCAGAATTACGGAGGTTTTAAACACGGTTGGACTTACCGGGACGGGAAAAAAGAGAGCCGGGGCGTTTTCTCTGGGAATGAAGCAGCGGCTCGGCATTGCTTTAGCTTTGCTTTCTAAGCCGAAACTGCTGATTTTAGATGAGCCGGTAAACGGATTAGACCCCATGGGAATCTTAGAGCTGCGGACTTTGATACGCAGTTTTCCGGAGCAGGGAATGACAGTGATTGTATCAAGCCATATTTTAAGCGAAATAGAGCAGACGGCGGATTATATCGGCATGATGGTGGAAGGCGAGCTGGCTTATCAGGGAAAATTAGACGGGCAGGAGGATTTGGAAAGCCTGTTTTTGGAAGTAGCGCAGGGAAAGAGAGGGAGTGTAAGATGACAGCATATTTGAATCTGGCGCAGGAAAAAGGAGCAATCGGCAGGAGTGCATATTTTCAGGTGGAAAAAATGAAATTCCGGCATTCCTCATTGCCGAAAATCGTGGTGGGAATGCCGATTTTATGTATCATTGCGTCGGCATTGCTGACCGCTTCTTATTTTATTATTGACAGCTATAACTGGTGGTATATGTTTCTCTATCCGGGAACGGCGGCGCTGATTTCCGGCAGTATTTACATGAAGGATAAAAAACAAAAGGGCAGGACGCTTTACTGTCTTCCGCTGGATATGGGAAAGGTCTGGGACGCAAAAGTGGGATATGGAGTATGTCTGCTGGGGATTGCGTCGGCAATATTGACGGCAGGGGTGTTTTTGATGCGGATGGTGTTAAAAAATATCATGCCCATTCCGTTTCAATGTGAGCCGTCGGTAATGGCACAGATAACGGCGGCGGTTCTTTTGTGGCTGTCCTTTTTGTGGCAGATTCCCTTCTGCCAGCTTCTCACCCGGTTTGTGGGAATGTTTCCCATGATACTGATTCATATGGCGAGTTATGCGGTACTGTCCGCTTCGCTGTCGGTGAGCGCTTTTTATCTGGCTGTGCCCCAGGGTATATCCGCAAGAATGATGTGCGCAGTATTAGGCGTGTTACCCAATGGACTTCCGGCGGAGCCGGGGCAGCTGACCTTTTCGCCGGAGCTTTTGGGAATGAGCAGTGTCTGGCTGGGGCTTCCGGTTTCCTTGTTGTGGTTTCTGGTTTTCTGGTATCTGGGAAGAAAGTGTGAGAAGAACTTCTAAAAGCTCGCAGCAGAGGCTGCTTCGCTAAGAAGTTCTAAGTCTCACACTGAAGAACGCAAAAGCGGCGTTCTTCTCGTGGATTGTTTGTGCCGCAAAAACGGCATGACTGAAAGTGTGAGAAGAACTTCTAAAAGCTCGCAGCAATGGCTGCACCGCCTGAAAGCGGCATGTTAGAAAGTGTGGGAAAAAGTGTTAAATTTCGGAAAGGAGGCAGCTATGGAATTTATAAGGTTACTGCGGGCAGAGGGGAGAAAAATGCGCCGCACCCTGCTCCCGGCAATTCATTGGTGCATTCCTGTGGCGGTGAGCCTGCTGTTTTTGGCATATTACAGTTTTGCGCCCTGGAGCGTCGGCGACATGGTCAGCGGCTATGTGGAGATACTGGGAATTGCCCTGCCGCTTCTTGGCAGTATCATCTGCGGCATTTCCGTAGAGCTGGAGGCGGGAAACCATTTTCAGGTAATGCTGGGCGTTGTTCGGGGCAGGAAGAGGGCGCTTGCGGCAAAATGGCTGGCGCTGCTTGGAATGGAGCTTTTTGCCCTGGCGCTTGCGGTGGGAATCTTTGGAGCAGGCTTTCGGTTTTTGGGAAAGGAGAAAATTCCGCTTAAATTGTGGCTGGCAGTAACGGGCTTGTTATGGTTTGGAAGTCTTTTGCTTTATCTCTGGCATTTGTTTTTAAATTTCCGGTTTTCCAAAACGGTTTCCATGGGGATAGGCATGACAGAATCCTTACTTTCCGCCCTGTTTCTTACGGGGCTTGGGGATGGAAGCTGGCAGTATGTTCCCGCAAGCTACAGTGCGAGGGGAAGTCTGGAGGTGCTCAGAATTTATTTTACGGAATATGGGGGAAAGGAAATTTCAGGTGAATATATGAGACAATTTTGTGTAAATTTGTTGATAACCGTAGTCCTCTGTGCCATAATTTTTTTATGGTTTCAATATTATGAAGGAAGAGCGTGCGATGATTGAGATATTGGCAGTTGATGATGACGAGGGAATTTTGAGGGTGATAGAGAAAGCTCTTTCCAAGGAAGGCTATGCTGTGACGAAGGTCAGCGAACCTCTGGGGATAGAACGAATGGATTTAAACAGGTATCAGTTGATTTTATTGGACGTCATGATGCCGGGAATGGACGGTTTTACCCTTGTGGAAAAAATCAGGGAGCGGGTGGACTGCCCCATCCTGTTTGTCACGGCAAAGACGGAGGAAGAGGATGTGATGCGGGGGCTGGGATTAGGCGGCGACGACTATATTACCAAGCCCTTTGGCATTGGGGAGCTGCGGGCGAGGGTGGCGGCGCATTTGAGACGGGAAGGGCGGCAGAAAAAGAATCTGGTATCTGTTGGCGGGGCGCAGTTTTATTTGCAGGCAAAGGAGCTGCGTTATCAGGGGGAAACGCTGAACCTGACCAAAAGCGAGTACAGTATTTGTGAATATCTGGCGCTGAACCACGGGCAGGTGTTTTCTAAGGAGCAGATTTATGAGCATGTTTTTGGCTTTGACGGGGAGAGCGACAGCTCCGCCATCACGGAGCATGTGAAAAATATCCGCGGGAAATGCAAAAAGGCAGGGTTTGAGCCCATAGAGACGGTCTGGGGGATTGGCTACCGCTGGAAAAAGGAGGAACCATGAAAAAGGGAAGAAAAACGTTAGCCGGCATGTTTTTAAAATATATCTGCCTGTTTTCTGTCAATACACTGCTGCTGCTTGCGGCAGTGCTTTTGCTGTTTAATTACTGGCTGGCAATGGGGATTGTGCTCCCGGCAAATTTCGGGGAACGTACCATACAGGAAAATCTGTCCGCCATCGTAAACAATGGGACTGTGACGGAAGATTTGCTGCCGGAGGGCTCTTTTTATGGCATTTACAGCGAAGAGGGAGAGTGGCAGTACGGAAGTTTTGATGAAAAAGAGCAGAAAAGTGCATGGGAGCATTACCGGAGAAACCAGACCTCGGTAAACTATGGAGGACGGCAGTACTATGGCTTTTACGAGAGGAAAAACGGAGAAATCGCCATTGTCCGGATTTCGATGGTGGCGCAGTTTGCAAAGCCGGCAGAGAAGGGCGTCATGGTAAATGCGGAGAATTTGCTGATTGGAGGCTTTGTGGCGCTGTTTCTGTTACAAACCTTTTTTGTTGCAAAAATTTTCGCAAAACGATTAAGAAAAGAGTTAGAGCTTTTACAGCAGGTAACGGAGGCGATTGAGGAAAACAATCTGGAATTTGCGGAGGCGCATTCGGAGGTGAAAGAAATTGAGCAGGTGTTTGTTTCTTTGAACCGGATGCGGGACGCCCTTAAAAACTCCCTAGAGCAGCAGTGGGAGACAGAGCAGAAGAAGCGGCAGCAGCTTTCCGCCCTCGCCCACGATATTAAAACGCCTCTTGCCGTTATCCGGGGAAATGCCGAACTTTTGGAGGAGGGCAGCCTGCCGGAGGAAGAGGCGGAATGTAACCGCTATATTTTAAAGAGCGCCGGGGAGTTAGAGCAGTATTTTACCACGATGAAGCAGCTTCTTTCTTCGGGGGAAAAACAGGGAAAGCGGGAAATGTTATCGGTGGAGCAGATGAAACATCTGTTTTTAGGACAGGCAGAACAGCTGCGGAGAATTTATCCCATGGAAATCGTCGTGGGCGAGAAGAAAAATTTGCAAGAGGATAAAACAGCAGAAAATTTGCAAGAGGATAAAGCAGCGGAAAGTTTGCAAGAGGATAAAGCAACGGAAGATTTGCAAGAGGATAAAACAGCGGAAAGTTTGCAAGAGGAGAAAGCAGCGGAAAGTTTGCAAGAGGAGAAAATAGCAGAAAATTTGTGGAAAGAGAAGCAGAAGGGGTTTTTACGGGTGGATAAATCCCAGATTTTGCGGGCGTGGAACAATCTTTTGGAAAATGCTATGGAATACACGGACAGGGAATGTGGAATCCGAATTTCCTTTGAAATGAGAGAGCAGGATTTGAAAAAATACTGGATTGCCAGAGTGGAGGATTACGGAAGAGGTTTTTCAGAAGCGGAGCTGCGTCACGGCACGGAGGAATTTTACCGGGGAGACGACAGCCGCAGCGGCAGAGAGCACCAGGGCTTGGGGCTTGCCATTGCGGAGAAATTCGTTACAGCCGAGGGCGGTTTTCTGCGTCTTAAGAACTCTTCGGAAACGGGCGGCGCGGCGGTGGAGCTATGGATACCAATTTATGCTGCCGGGGCAAATTAGTGCACTGACACGTTTTTTATGCCGGAATGTAAGATAGAGGCGCAGCATTCACTCGGTATTTTCAGTCTCGGTATTTTCAAATAAAACTTTCTAAACTTTCTTGACATATTGGTTTACATGGAGTAGACTAAAGTTAAGAGGTTTACAACAAGTAGACCAGAAGGAGAAAATATGCGTGAATTAAAATTAGCGGAAACAGAAGGAAAATTTGCTGCGCTGGTGTGGGAGAGGGAGCCGATTTCTTCCGGGGAGCTGGTACAGCTGTGTGAGAAGGAATTAAACTGGAAAAAATCTACAACTTATACGGTACTGCGCAGGCTGTGTGAGAGGGGAATTTTAAAGAATGAGGACGCTACGGTGACGTCTGTTGTGAAACGGGAAGAATACATGGCGCTGCAGAGCGAGCAGTTCGTGGAGGAAACCTTTGACGGTTCGCTGCCCCATTTTTTAGCAGCCTTCATGAGCCGGAAAAAACTGAGCAAAAAACAGATAGAAGAGATACAGCACATGATTGATACCTATGAAGAGTAGAACACAAAGGAGAGGGGGATGACCATGGAACGATTGCTTTGGTTTCAGCTGTCAGTTGCGGCAGCGGTGCTGCTGGTTTTATGCCTGCGGCAGATGATGAGGCGTATGCCGAAAATTTATTCTTATCTTTTGTGGCTTTTGGTATTTGCAAGACTGCTCTGCCCGGTGAGTTTTGAGAGCAGATTAGCCCTCATGCCCTCCCCGCAGGTGCAGACAGAGGCGGTGCTGACGCATTTTACACCCTCCGTTTCCGGGCAGGTGCAGGCGGCAGATGAGAGCAAAGGGACAGGCAGTACGGAGGAAGAGCGGAAGGAAAACAGCGGCTTTGGAAATCACTGGAAGGAGCTGGCGGCGCTGGTTTGGATTTTGGGAGCGGCGAGCATTTTATCCTATAATATTGCAGCTTTCCTGCAGTTAAAGGACAGAATGCGGGAAGCGCGCTGCATGGAAGGAAATGTGTATGCCAGCAGCCGGGTAAGCGCTCCTTTTACCATGGGATTGTTTCACCCTCATATTTATTTACCGGAGGGGCTTGGAGAAAGAGAACGGGAGTATATTTTGTGCCATGAGAGGGTACATATCAAAAGAAAAGATTATCTTGTGAAAAATATAGCGTTTCTTCTGACGGCAGTTTACTGGTGGAATCCCTTTGTATGGCTGGCATTTTATTTTATGGAACAGGATATGGAAATGTCCTGCGACGAGGCTGTGATGAAGCGGCTTGACGGAAATTTCCGCCGGGAATATGCCCAGTCTCTTTTGAATTTTGCCGCCGGGAAAAACAGGAAAATGGCAGCGCCCCTTACGTTTGGCGGCAGCAGTGTGGGAAAACGGGTCAAAAACATTCTTTCCGGGAAGAACAGTAAGAAGTGGATGGGAGTGGTCGGGATTGCGGTTTTCTTATGTGCCGGATTACTGATTTTTACAATACGGGAGAGTGGGAATACTCTGGATGCGGAGAGCGGGAAAATATTAGCGTCCGATACGGAGGAGGGTATTTCGCAAGAAGCTGTCGGGGAAAATGTAAATCGTGCATCGCAAACGCTTAGCGGAGAAAATAAAACAAATATTTTAGGAATGCCAGCGGGAGAGAACAGAGGAAATGCTTCGAAAGTGCCATCGGGAGAGAATGTAGGAAATGCTTCGAAAGCGTCAGCGGGCGAGAATGGAGAAAATGCTTTGGAAGTGCCAGCGGAAGAAAATGAAGAAATCCTGACATATGTACAGAAGTGGGCAGCGGCATTTTGCGGCAGGGACGGAAGTGCGATTTCCGATATGGTAGGAGAGAATCAAACCCTGGCGGCGGATTTGGAGGAACGTCTGCTGTTCGATGGGAAGCAGGGGACTTTTGGCTGGTCAAGTCCCTGGCCCTGGCGGGAGGAATACCAGATTGTGGATATGACGGAAAACACGGCGGAAATTCTTTACTATGCGCTGACCTCCGAGCCTCATGTGACAGTGTGGCGTGAGACGCTTACTTATGAAAAGCAGGATAACGGGGCATGGTCAGTTACCGGAGAAAATCTGGAGAAGCTAAACGCTATTGTTACGGCGGAGGAATTTTACCGCGCATATCCCGGCGGGGTGATTGCCGGTACGCCGATGGCATATGAGACAAAGGAATTGTATGCTGCGGCGCTGAAATCCCCTTCGTTGTATGAGGATTTGAAAGAGCCGTATACGGCAGCCCGCTATCTTTTGAACATATTGAAAAATGAAAATAAGGTTATTATGGAGAAGGAGCAGCAGGGAGAAGATGTGAAAGTTACCTTTCATTTTTTAGAAGACGGCAGCAGGGCGTCAGTAATGATGACACCGTTTCAGAGTGAAAACGGTGACGGCAGGGTAATATGGGTACCAAAGGAAGAAACGTAGCAGCCGGTTATCCTTTTGGTTTCGATTTTTTCCTTTTCTTATTTTTAGCCACACTGTAGCCGAAGGTTCCTAATTTTTTTCCCAGCAGAAAATATTCTCCGTGGGAATAGCTCACAAGCCCGGCGGCATTTAAGTCAAATTTTCCGGTTTCCGTCAGATAGGCTTCGTCGATGGTGACGTTGACCACGTCGGCTAAAAACAGGGTATGGCTGCCTAAGGGCTTGATTTCCCGGACCTTGCACTCGATGTTCACCGGGCTTTCCGCAATGCCGGGGGCGGAAATCTCTTTTGAGGGAAGGGGCGTTAAGTGCATTTCCTGAAACTTGTCCACCTCCCTGCCGGAGCGGACGCCGCAGAAGTCCGTGGCGCGGGCTAACTGTTCCGTGGTGAGGTTTACCACAAATTCTTTGGAGGCGTCTAAGATATGATAGGAATAACGCTCCGGGCGCACGGAAATGGAGAGCATGGGCGGATTGGTGCAGACTGTGCCAGCCCATGCCACCGTGATGATATTCGGTTTTCCTGCCAAATCGGGATTGCTGCATTCCGGGTCGCTTTCCCCCGCCGGATACTGGCAGCTTATCATAACCGCCGGGAGGGGATAGAGCATATTTCCGGGTTTCCAGGATTGTTTTGCCATTGTCTTACACCTCTTTTTCTCGTAATCATAGATACGTTGTCAGGTATCTGTTTTTCCCAAAAGCTATTTCATCAAAATATCCATCAGATAAGCGTAAACATCTTCATTCTGGTTTTTCCAGTTGTCGCAGATGGCTTCTGCCTGCTCCTTCTTTTTCACCGTCAAAGTCAAATCAATGAGGTTCGTGCCCCGCTCCCTGAACTGGCAGCGCACGGCGTAATCCTGATTTGGAGTTTTGTAGTAATCGGCGAGAATAGAGTTGATGTTCCGAAGCTCCAATTTATTTTTCTCTAAGTATGCCAGCGTGTCGTGCTCAATGGCGTCGGTAATCTTGTCCTTAAAAAAGCCGAGGGTTTCCTTTCCTGCGGCAGTGATGTAATACTGGGTGTTGCTGTGGGTGGATTCCGCACGGATTAACTCGGCGTCCACCAGGTCGCTGATTACCTGCTGTACCCGGAAATAATCGGTGTAATCCTGCTCTAAAAAGAAATTGGAAATCTGGGTGTTGGTCAATGGAAAATCCACCTTGTCAAGCATGTTCAAAATGGTGAGTTTGTAGATTGTAAATGGCTCTGCCATGTGCGTTACCTCTTTCTATAATATTTTCCCTGCCATAGATTTTTTTCTTTCATGTATTTTTGAATGGTATTTAATACCCGTTTTTTATCGGCGCTCCAGGCGGGGGCGATAAGCAGATTTTTGGGACCGTCCCCCGTCAGACGGTGAATCACCAGCTCCGGCGGGAGCAGGGCGAGACATTCCGTGACAAAATCGCAGTATTCCTCTAAGGAAAAAAGAGGGAACGGCTCATTCGCGTAAAGCCTGCCTAAATCCGTACCTTTTAAGATATGAAGAAGCTGCAGTTTTATGCCTGCGATGGGAAGAGAAGCTGCGTGATGGACGGAAGCCCGCATCATATCGGCAGTTTCCCCCGGCAGTCCTAAAATTAAGTGGGTGATGACGTCGATTCCCCTTGCATGGAGAGCAAAAACCGCCTCGTCAAACTGTTTTAAGGTAAAACCGCTGCGGATAAAAGAGAGGGTTTCTGCGTGAATACTCTGTAAGCCCAGTTCCACCCATACAGGTTTCTGCCGGTTTAATTCCTCTAACAAATCCAGAATTTCAGGGGAAAGGCAGTCGCATCTGGTGGCGATGGATAAGGCGGCAATCTCCGGCTGTGAAAGGGCTTCTGCAAATAAATTTCTTAAAACCTCCACCGGGGCATAGGTGTTGGTGTACGCCTGAAAATAGGCGATAAATTTCCGGCAGTCTGTCTTGGCTTGGATACGCTGCTTTGCCTCTGCAATCTGCTCCGTGACAGAGAGGGAGGGGGCGGCTGCGAAATCACCGCTCCCTCCGGCGCTGCAAAAAATACATCCTCCGGTATCTAAGGTTCCGTCCCGGTTCGGGCAGGTCATGCCGCCGTTTAAGGACAGGCGGTAGACCTTTTCACCGAAGGTTTTCTTTAAGTAGTAATCCAGAGAATAGTAGCGTTTGTCTCCCCAGAAGGAAGGGAACGCCGAAACATTCCCGGAATCAGTATTTATATCACCGGTATGAATAAAGTTAGCATTCATGGACATTTTCCTGTATGAAAGTATTGTATGGAAGAAAACTTCTCCCAATTAGTATACGGCGTAATGAACTGCGGGCATATTAAATATGGGATTTCACTGCCTGGCTTACCACCTCAGCCACACGGGGGTCAAAGGCTTCCGGCATGATAAATTCGTCGCTTAACTCTTCGTCAGAAACAAGCCCTGCAATGGCTTTTGCTGCTGCCAGCTTCATTTCCTCGGTAATCTGGGTGGCACGTCCCTCTAATGCGCCCTTGAAAATGCCTGGGAAGGCAACCACGTTGTTGACCTGGTTCGGGAAATCGCTGCGTCCTGTTCCCACAACTCTGGCGCCTGCCGCTTTTGCCACGTCCGGCATAATCTCAGGAACCGGGTTTGCCATGGCAAAGAGGATAGAATCCTTGTTCATGGAAGCAACCATTTCCGGTGTGACAATGTTCGGGGCGGAAACGCCGACAAAGATGTCCGCGCCTTTGAGGGCGTCTGCTAAGGTTCCGGTCTGGTTGGAAAGGTTGGTGACTTCCGTCATTTTTTTCTGCATCCAGTTTAAGTTCGGATAATCTTTTCCGATAATACCTTCCCTGTCGCACATGGTGACATTGGGGAAACCGTAGGTCAGCAGTAATTTTGTGATGGCAACTCCGGCAGAACCGGCGCCGTTTACCACGACTTTACAGTCCTCTTTTTTCTTTCCGGTGACGCGGAGTCCGTTGATGATACCCGCAAGGACCACGATGGCTGTGCCGTGCTGGTCGTCATGGAATACGGGGATATCTAACATTTCCTTTAAACGTTCCTCAATCTCAAAGCAGCGGGGAGCGGAGATATCCTCTAAATTGATACCGCCGAATGCCGGGGCAATATTTTTGACGGTGGCGATGATTTCTTCGGTGTCCTGGGTGTCAAGACAGATGGGAACGGCATTGACGTCGCCAAATTCCTTGAACAGGACGCATTTTCCCTCCATTACAGGCATTGCGGCGTGGGCGCCGATGTTTCCCAAGCCTAAAACGGCGCTTCCGTCAGAGACAACGGCTACTGTGTTTGCCTTCATGGTGTAGGTGTAGGCTGCCTCCTTATCCTCTGCAATCACTTTGCAGGGCTCCGCTACGCCTGGGGTGTAGGCGATGGCAAGGTCCTCCCTGGAATTTACCTTTGATTTTGCCACGGTTTCTAATTTACCGTTCCATTTTTTGTGCATTTCTAACGCTTTATTTTCCATAGTAAATCACTCCTGAATATGTAAATTTTTTATGTTGTTTTGCAATAAATCAATCATACCATTTTGATTTTTACAAATCAATGCCTCATTATATAAAAATTAGGACTTCCTATTTTGAAAAAGGTGTAGTATAATAGGCATATCAAATTTCGTTACGTCAGTTCAGACAAAATTCCCAGGGTTGATTAGGTGTGAAAACAAGGCAGTATCAGGAAGTAGCACGGGAAAATGAAAAATAAGGAGTCAGCATTAGATGAGAGAAAAGTATGAAAGTTTATCATTAGCGGTTCTGCGTGATGTGGCAAAGAGCAGGGGACTCAAAAATATTTCTGCCATGAAGAAGGCGGATTTAGTAGAGTTAATGCTAGCAGAGGACGAAAAAGAGAAGCAGGAAAAGGCAGCCCAGCCCGAAAGCAGGCAGTCAGGCAGCGAGAAAACGGAAAAAGCGCCGTTTAAGCCGGAGCACGGGGAAAAAACAGAGAGAGGTTTTGCGCCAAGAGAGCGTTCTGCCGACACAAGAACCTCAAATGAGGGAACAAAGGACAAAGACAGTATAAGCGTCGAAGATACTTTGAAGGATTTAGACAGCGGCATTTCCGCCAACGGTATTTTAGAGGTAATGCCGGACGGATATGGCTTTATCCGCTGTGAGAATTATCTGCCGGGAGAGAATGACGTCTATGTATCTCCCTCCCAGATTCGGAAATTTAATTTAAAGACAGGAGATATTGTCTGCGGAAATACCAGAATCAAAACTCAGCAGGAGAAATTCTCCGCGTTGTTATATGTGACAAGCATTAACGGCTATCACCCCAGTGTTGCCAGCAGGAGAAAAAATTTCGAGGATTTGACCCCGATTTTCCCAAACCGGAGGCTGCGGTTAGAGCGTCCGGGCGGCAGCGTGGCAATGCGTATCGTGGATTTGGTTTCCCCAATCGGTAAGGGACAGCGTGGTATGATTGTCTCCCAGCCGAAGGCAGGTAAAACTACTTTATTAAAGGAAGTGGCGAAATCCGTCACCACCAACAATCCGGAAATGCACCTGATTATCCTTCTGATTGACGAGCGTCCAGAGGAGGTGACGGATATCAAGGAGGCAATCGAGGGAGACAATGTGGAGGTTATCTATTCCACCTTCGACGAGCTGCCGGAGCACCACAAACGTGTTTCGGAAATGGTCATCGAGCGTGCAAAGCGTCTCGTGGAGCATGGCAAGGACGTTATGATTTTGTTAGACAGCATTACCCGTCTGGCAAGGGCATACAATCTGACTGTGCCCCCCAGCGGACGTACCTTATCCGGCGGTCTTGACCCGGCGGCGCTCCATATGCCGAAGCGTTTCTTCGGTGCAGCGAGAAATATGAGAGAGGGCGGCAGCCTTACGGTTCTTGCCACGGCTCTGGTAGATACCGGAAGTAAGATGGATGACGTGGTGTTCGAGGAATTTAAGGGAACCGGCAACATGGAGCTGGTGCTTGACAGAAAGCTCTCCGAAAAACGGGTATTCCCCGCCATTGACATTGTAAAATCCGGCACCAGAAGAGAGGATTTGCTCTTAGAGCCCCAGGAGCAGGAGGCAGTGGATTCCATGCGCAAAGCCATCAATGGCATGCGCACCGACGATGCGGTGGAAAACATCTTAAATATGTTTGCAAGGACCAAAAACAATCAGGAATACATTAATATGGTAAAAAAGACCAGAATTATTTAGAAAAGTCTTGCTTTTCCCAAATTGCTGTGCTATACTTAATGAGCTGTTTAATCGGGACTTTCCTTTGCAACAAGTACCATATGCGGATCGGGCATACGGGTATAAAAGGATTGGAACAGGCGAAACTATTAACGATAAGAATATAAAGAGGTGAAAATCATGAGAGAAGGAATCCATCCAGATTATTATCAGGCAACTGTTACATGTAACTGTGGCAATACATTCGTGACAGGTTCCACCAAGGAAGATATCCACGTTGAAATCTGTTCTAAATGCCATCCGTTCTACACAGGACAGCAGAAGTCAGCAAGAACTGACGGACGTATTGATAAGTTCAATAAGAAATATGGCATCAATAAGTAAATTTCAGAGAACGGTTACAGATAAGGTTGAGGTTTTAGAATCTCAACCTTTTTTACTCTGTAGGAAATTGGTCGCACAAGTGTGGCTGCAAAGTGTTCAAACTCCTCATGATGGAGTTGATGCGGGCTTGTACGATTTGCTCTGAAGTTACGAAGCAATAAGGTTAGATAAGGACTGGACAGTATGAGATATTCCGGGATTGGCGGGCAGGCAGTCATGGAGGGCGTAATGATGAAAAATCAGGAAAAATACGCCGTGGCGGTACGAAAACCCGACAATGAAATTATAGTAGAGGTTTCCGAATATGAGGGAATCATCAAAAATAAGAAAATCAGAAACATGCCCATTTTGCGGGGCGTGTTCAGTTTTATAGAGTCTCTGGTGTTAGGCATGAAAACCCTGACGTTTTCCGCTTCTTTTTATGAGGAAGAGGAGGAGAAGGAAAAGAAAGAACCTGAGACGGAGGAAGAAATCAAAAAGGCAAAAAGAAAAGAAGACGCCATGATGGGGGGAACAGTGGCAGTGTCCATCGTCCTTGCGGTGGCAATTTTTATGATACTGCCTTATTATATATCCACATTTTTTCAGCGGTTTACATCTTCCTATCTGTTGGTGGCATTGCTGGAGGGAGTGCTGCGTCTGGCGATTTTTATCGGCTATGTGGCGGTAATTTCCCTGATGCCGGATATCCGGCGTGTTTATATGTACCATGGTGCGGAGCATAAATGTATCAACTGCATTGAGCACGGCATGGATTTGACGGTGGAGAATGTAAAATTAAGCTCCAAACAGCACAAACGCTGTGGTACCAGTTTTTTGTTAATCGTAATGATTATCAGTATCTTCTTTTTTATGTTCATTCATGTGGATTCAAGAATTTTGCGTCTGGCGCTGCGTCTGGTGCTGATTCCTGTGATTGCAGGCGTTTCCTATGAGTTTATCCGCGTTGCGGGGCGCAGTGACAATAAGCTGGTCAATCTGCTGAGCAAGCCGGGACTTTGGCTGCAGAACCTCACTACAAGGGAGCCGGACGAGGCTATGATTGAAGTGGGGATTGCTTCGGTGGAGGCGGTTTTTGACTGGAAAGCCTATGTGGAAGAAATCAGACAGGAAAGGTAGATGGTAGCATGACCTATCGTGAAGCGGTAAAACGCGGAGAGGAAATCCTGGCAGCAGCGTCGGTTGCAGACGCAAAAAACGATGCGTGGCTGCTGCTTGAAATGGTATGCAGGATAGACAGAAGCTTTTACTATCTGCACATGGAGGATGACCTTTTAGAAGAGCAGGTAAGTGAATATGAGATTGCCTTAAAGAAACGTGCCGAGCATGTGCCTTTGCAGTATATTGTAGGGGAAACGGAATTTATGGGGCTGAAATTTAAAGTCAATTCCAGCGTGCTGATACCGAGGCAGGACACGGAAACTCTGGTGGAAGAGGTGTTAAAGACGGTAAAACCGGGAATGCAGGTGCTGGATTTATGTACCGGCTCCGGCTGTATTATCATAAGCATTCTTCACAATGCGCCGGGAGTGACGGGACAGGCCATCGACATTTCCAAGCAGGCGTTAAATGTGGCAAAGGAAAATGCCAGGCTGAATGGCGTTTCCGTGGATTTTGAGCAGAGCGACTTGTTTCGGAATGTGGCGGGAACCTTTGATGTGATAGTGTCAAATCCGCCCTATATTCCCTCGGCGGAGGTGGTGAAGCTGATGCCGGAGGTGGGAGAGTTTGAACCCTTAGAAGCCCTTGACGGCAAGGAGGACGGACTGTATTTTTACCGGGAAATCATTGCTTCCTGCCGGGAATACTTAAAGCCGGAGGGCAGGATTTTTTTTGAAATAGGTTTTGACCAGGGGGAAGCAGTTTCCGGAATGCTTCGGGAAAATGGCTTTCAAGAGGTGCGTGTCATCAAGGATTTAGCCCGCAATGACCGGGTTGTGACGGGAATGTTGTAGCGCAGCGGAATGCATTTTTGGCTATAGGATAGTTTTTTACAAGAGAAATGATTTTTTAATGCTGTGAAATCTGTGAGGAAGAAAGCGGATGGGTAACAGAAAGTTTTTGCAATAGAGAGGTGTTTATAGAATGTTTGATAAATTAGAGGATTTACTGATTCGATTTGAGGAATTAATGAGTGAGTTAAGCGAGCCGGACGTGGCGAACAACCCGGAGCGTTTCCGTAAGCTGATGAAGGAGCAGAGCGATTTGACTCCTATCGTGGAGGCTTACAGGGAGTATAAGCAGTGCAAGCAGAACATTGAGGATTCCCTAGCAATGTTAGAGGAAGAGTCCGACGAGGAAATGCGTGAGCTGGCAAAAGAAGAATTGAACGATGCAAAAAACAGAGTGGAAGAACTGGAAAATGAGTTAAAGATTTTACTTCTTCCGAAAGACCCCAATGATGACAAGAACGTTATCGTAGAAATCCGTGCAGGTGCAGGCGGGGACGAGGCGGCGCTGTTTGCTGCGGAGATTTACCGGATGTATCAGCATTATGCGGAGGAAAAACGCTGGAAGACTGAGATTATGGAGGCGGACGAGACAGGAATCGGCGGTATGAAGAGCGTTACCTTTATGTTAAGCGGGGCTGGCGCTTATTCCGTGATGAAGTATGAATCCGGCGTGCACCGTGTACAGCGTGTGCCGGAAACGGAGTCCGGCGGACGTATCCATACCTCCACCATTACTGTGGCAGTGATGCCTGAGGCAGAGGAAGTGGATGTGCAGATTGATGAGAAGGATATCCGTATTGATGTCTGCCGTTCTTCGGGAGCAGGCGGTCAGTGTGTCAATACCACAGACTCTGCAGTCCGGCTGACGCATATTCCTACAGGGATTGTGATTTACAGCCAGACGGAGAAGTCCCAGATTCAGAATAAAGCGAAGGCGTATGCGCTGCTTCGTACCAAGCTGTATGATTTAGAGCAGCAGAAAGCCCATGATGCGGAGGCGGAGCTGCGGAAGAGCCAGGTGGGTACGGGAGACCGCTCGGAAAAAATCAGGACTTATAATTTCCCCCAGGGACGTGTGACGGACCACAGAATTAACCTTACGCTGTATAAGTTAGATAAGGTGATGAATGGAGATATTCAGGAGATTATTGACGCCTGTATTGCAGCAGACCAGGCGGCGAAGTTAGCGAAGATGAATGAAGTGTAAATACGCCTGGTCTGCTGACCAGGGCGGCGAAGTTAGCGAAGATGAATGAAGTGTAAATGCGCCTGGTCTGCTGACCAGAGCGGCGAAGCTGAATGAATAGGGTTAATTTGCATGAATTTACCAAGGTTTCAGGCAACCTTTAAATTAATAGTGACCTATTAAGAGGTTTGATTTTCGCTTAGATTATCGAACCTCTTATTTTTATATCAAAAATAGATACGCTAATAGCCGATTGCTTATATGAAATACACACTGATAGCCTTGGTGATTGCGAGAAATGATATTTCATGTGGATGTTGAGAAAAGGTTTTGGTATAATGGGAGGGTATTAATCAAACTCGACTGGAGAAGGGGTATGAAGAAAAGCAGACTGTCTTATGATGAGTGGAAATGTATCGAGAAGAAACATATTAGTGGAAAACAAATAAAAACAAGTAGTTTTGAAGGTTATATTGGACTTATTGATATAAAAAAGGTAACGGTACCTCAAGTGTGGAATTTTAATGGTACAGATATTGTAGTTTGTGATGAAGGATTAAAGTGGTTATCCATTTTGCCAAAGAATGATTTTTATTGCATTACTGCGATGTTAAATGAAAAGAGTGAAATTCTTTTATGGTATATAGATATGATAGCATCACAAGAGATGGAACAAGATGGAATTCCATGTTTTGAAGATTTATATTTAGATTTAGTAGTATACCCGGATGGAACAATTATTGAAGATGATATGGATGAATTAATAGAAGCTCTTTCCAGCAAGGATATTTCAAAAGAGCAATATCAGCTTGCACTCGATACAAGTGAAAGATTGAAAAATGGTCTGTTAAGTAATATAGAGAAATTTATAGCGTTTACATATAATTGTTTGGATGCAATAAAATAGACAAATCTCCCAAAACTCAAGGTGTGATACAAAATATTAAGAATGAGTGAAAAGACGGCGAACAGTGAAATAAGAGACATTGAAAAAGGGTGTAATTTAAAAAGGAGGTGCAGATTATGCCACGGATTATTCCTATTAAAGATTTGAAAAATACATCTGATATTTCTGATATGTGCCACAAGACAGATGAGCCTATCTATATCACAAAAAATGGCTATGGGGATATGGTCATCATGAGTATGGAGAGTTATGAGTTTACAATGAAACAGCTTGAGCGGATAACATAGTACGTAAATAATTAATGCGATAGAAATATGGAAAGGAAGAATTTCTGATGGAGTATTTTCAATTAAGCAATGAGCAGGAGGAGCGACTTGCATTAATATTTAATGGAATTGACAATGAGCTAAGTCCTTTTGCGACTCAAAATGTGGCAGCAGTTAGAAAGAATATATATAAAAATGATGATTTTTGATATTTCTGATGGTGTTTCTACGGTTTCTTTACCTCAAGGAAAGCAATGGCAGATAGGTCAGGCTCAAGTTGCAGAGTACAAAGAAAAAGGAGACTTATTTATAAGAGATAATAAAGTAATAATTAAGATGCGACCAGAGTATGAACGCTCAGAGACTACAGAGCCGTTTTGGGGAATTTTTGGAAAAGAGTTAGGTACAACAGAAAGTGTCAAGAAAGAGTTGAAAAATCTAATTGGTGAACATGGATTTGAAACTGTTAAGCCTGTTGAAATGCTTCAACGTTTAATTTATCATGGAACGGAAAAAGATGATATAATTTTAGATTTTTTCTCTGGAAGTGCGACGACAGCACATGCAGTGATGAAACTGAATGCAGAAGATGGAGGACATCGTAAATTTATTTTAGTACAAATACCTGAAAAAACAAAGGAAGATAGCCAGGCATATAGTGCCGGTTATAAGACAATAGGGACAGGTGGATGTCATTCAGATGGAAACAACTCCAGACCTTGTAGATTTTATGCCAAATGCAAAAGATGTAGATATTGTATATGAGCTGATGCTTCGCCAACGTAATGTGGCACTTTCAGAGTCTTTAGAGCAGTTATCTGATATTGGCAGCCGTATATATCTTTATGCCAGTAGTTACTTGGTTTGCCTTGAGACGGAAATTACAGAAGAAGTGGTTTCTAAACTGAAGGCTCTGATTGAAAAGAATGCTGGCACGAATAAAATTGCATATACAGTAGAGTTTATTTAGAAAAGTAAGACAGATATTATCTGGCGGAAGGAGGACTGGCAGATGAATGAAACAATGAAAATTGAAAATAATGATATTATGAGTAAATTTCAGAAAACGGAAAATATATTAGATGATGTTCAGAATATCATAGAAATTTCGCAGAAGGAAGCATATCGCGCAGTCAATACTATATTATCACAGAGAAATTGGTTGATTGGATATAGAATTGCAGAGGAAGAATTGTCTGGTGAAAGTCGTGCGGAATACGGGGTAGAAATTGTAAAAAAATTATCAAAAGAACTTACAGATAAATATGGAAAAGGTTACGATAGAAGTAATTTGTATCATTGTTTGCGATTTTATAAAGCGTTTCCAGAGATTGTCGACACAACGTGTCGACAATCTAACATCAGACTTTCATGGTCACATTATAGAACTTTGTTGCAAGTACACGATGAAACAGCACGCAAATGGTACGAGAAGGAAGCATATGAACAGACTTGGAGCGTGCGTACTTTGCAACGAAATATAGATACACAGTATTACTACAGATTATTGCAATCTAAAGACAAAAATGTTGTAGAACATGAAATGCAGGAAAAGACATATGAATATCAGCAGGATAAGCTGGAATTTATAAAAAATCCAGTAGTTGTGGAGTTTTTAGGACTGACATTGGATACTTCTTTTAATGAGACTAAATTAGAATCAAGCATTATATCCAACTTGCAGAAGTTTCTTATGGAAATGGGGAAAGGGTATGCGTTTGTTGCCAGACAGCAGCATATTCACACAGAAAAGCAGGACTACTTTATAGATTTGGTTTTCTATAATTATATTTTAAAATGTTTTGTGCTGATAGACTTAAAGACAAGTAGAATTACACATCAAGATGTGGGTCAGATGGATATGTATATTCGTATGTATGACGAATTAAAGAGGTCATCAGATGATAACCCTACATTAGGTATTGTTTTGTGTTCTGAAACGGATGAAGATATTGCAAGATATTCTATATTACATGGAAACGAGCAATTATTTGCCAGTAAATATAAATTATATTTGCCAACAGAAGAGGAATTGCGTGAAGAAATAGAAGCACAAAAGGCTATTTTCTATTTGCAGCAAAAAGAAACGGAAGAAGAATCTGGAGGAGAAGAAAATGTCTAAGCGTATTACATTTTAATTTGAAGATGATCTTGATTATCAAATCCAGGCGATTCGGTCTACAGTGGAATTATTCAGGGGTCTTTCAAGACAGGTAGATGGTATTTATAGGTATAGCAGAATTCGTGATGTGACACAAGAAAATCCAATACGAAATAATGATATTGTAGTAGGGAGCCGATTACTGGAAAATTTGCGTAGGGTTCAGTTATCTAATAATTTGTTTGCAGACAATGCCCTTGTAAATGGTAATAACTTTACAATTGAGATGGAAACAGGTACTGGTAAGACCTATGTGTATCTTCGTACTATTCTTGAGTTATATAAGGAATACGGATTCTGTAAATTTATGATTGTTGTTCCATCGATTGCTATCCGAAAAGGAGTAGAGAAGACCATGGAGCAGTTGTCTGATCATTTCAAAAGACTTTATAATATTGATATTGGTAAGCATAGCTTTATCTATGACAGTAACAATCCAAAGCAGATTAGCTCAAAATTGGTAGAGAGTAATGATTTGAGTATCTGTGTCTTAAATATTCAGGCGTTTAATAAAGATACCAATAAAATCCGTAAAGAAGATGAATATGGTCAGAACCTTTGGGAAGATATAAAATATATCAAACCGATTGTCATTATTGATGAACCACAGAGGATAGAGGGAACTGCTAGGAAAAAATCAAAGTCATGGATGAATTAATAGAAGCTCTTTCCAGCAAGGATATTTCAAAAGAGCAATATCAACTTGCACTCGATACAAGTGCAAGATTGAAAAATGGTCTATTAAGTAATATAGAGAAATTTATAGCGTTTACATATAATTGTTTGAATGCAATAAAATAGACAAATCTCCCAAAACCCAAGGTGTGATACAAAATATTAAGAATGAGTGAAAAGACGGCGAACAGTGAATGAAAGACATAATTATGGCATAATTAATCCATAAAAAGGAGGTACGGATTATGCCACGGATTATTTCTATTAAAGATTTGAAAAACTATTGTACTAACTTTCTGGTTGAGGAGATTTTGAAAACTTATTCTCTGGTGCTGTTTGTCTAACTTTATGCTTGACGATAGTTTGTGAGATGACTATAATTATAAATAAAAAAGGAGGAATAAGTTATGAAATTACTAAAGAAACTGTTGATTGGAATGTTAGTGATTTGTTTGTCTGTAACAATGCTTCCAATAAATCATGAATATGGTACACAAACTGTACAGGCTGCAAGCAATGTAAAGCTAAATAAAACAAAAGTGAAGTTAGTGCCGGGACAAAAACTCAAATTAAAGATGAGTGGTACAAAAGCAACAATCAAATGGTCATCTTCAAAGAAATCTGTTGCTACCGTTAATTCAAAAGGTCAGGTTACTGCAAAGAAAAAAGGAAATTGCGTCATTGTTGCAAAAATTGGCAAAAAACAGTATAAGTGTAAAGTTACTGTAGTGAATTTATCTGCATTTGGACTTAACAAGAAAACATTATCACTGGAAGAGGATGATGTATATAAATTAAAAATAAAATATAAACCATCAAGCGTAAAGCTTACTGGAAAAGATGTAAAATGGACTTCTTCGGATAAAGATGTAGCAGAAGTGGATGAAGAGGGATATGTTTATGCATATGAAGAAGGAACAGCGGTTATTACGGCTAAGATTGGAGATAAGAAGGCAAAATGTAACATTACTGTAAAAGAACCCACGGTTGATGTAGAAAGTATTTCTTTGTCAGATGATTATCTTGAATTAGTAACAGGGGAAGAAAAAACTTTAGGTGTTACAATTTATCCTAGTGATGCTGCAAATCAAAATGTAACATGGTCTAGTACGAATGAAAATATTGCTACAGTTGATGCGAATGGAAAAGTGAAAGCTATATCTGTTGGTGAAGCATATATTGTTGCAAAAGTAGCTGATGAGGAAGAAAAGTGTCATGTATATGTGAGAGATGCTTGTAATACGAGTCTTTCCGCAAGTTGTGGCGATTTTGTGTCAATAAAAAAGGGTGATTCTGTTACTATAGACATAACTACGGATAAGGGTTGTGGAGTAACATATGCGATTGAAGGGGAAAACATTATTCTTCCAAAATGGGAAGGATGGATAGGCGGAAATGTAGCAAGATTAACGGTTTCGGCAAGCGGAGCTGGGACTACAAAACTGAAAATATATGATACGTACAATCCGTCATTATATATAGTGATTACGGTAAAGGTAACGGATTTAGTCAATATTGAAGTGCCTAGTGTACCACAGAGTATTTCCTATCGTTCGAGTTATAATAATAGAATCTATAGTTCATGCGATGTGACTGATATAAGGTGCAAAGTTATCGAGAATTATGATAAGACTTCTTATACTGTTAAAGTGTATTTCTCTGGTAAGAAAACATATGATTATCAAGGAACAGGACAAAGCAGTTCTTGCAAAATTGGATGGAAATTATATGATGAAGGTGGAAATGTTGTAGAGTCCGGAACATGTTTTACACCATCTGTGGCAGTTGGTGAGGGGTTTGTTGATGCGTACAGTATAATAAGCACAAGTTTAAAACCTGGAGATTATACATTAAAGATAATGGATGTGAATTAGCTTATTGGTTTTTGTTAGATTTGGGGGTGAGCTTCTTTGAAGCTCACTCCTTCATTTTGTACAAAGATGAAAGAACAACAATAAGATATTAACCATAAATGAGGTGACGATTTTGAAGAATTACGACGAGATTTTACAAGGAATAGAATACAGTTTTATTAAAACGAATGAGCATCTTGGTAAGCATGTGATTCTTTTAGGTCTTGCCGGAAGTTACTCTTATGGCACCAATATGGAAGGAAGCGATATTGATGTAAGAGGAATTACACTGAATCAGAAGTCAGACCTCATTGGACTCACACAGTTTGAACAGTATGTGGATGAGAATACAGATACTGTTATTTATGGATTTAATAAGATGGTTACATTGTTACTTAACTGTAATCCGAATACGATAGAGTTGTTGGGCTTAAATCCGGAGCATTATCTGTATTTGAATGATATTGGTCAGATGCTGCTTGACAACAGGAAACTATTTTTGTCAAGAAGAGCTATCCAGTCTTTTGGAGGTTATGCGGATGCACAGCTTCGTAGATTGCAAAATGCACTGGCAAGAGCTTCATTTCCGCAGAGTGAGAAGGAACAGCATATATTTAATTCAGTAAAAAATGCTATGCACAGTTTCAATACAAATTATAAAAATTTCGAAAACGGCAGCATGGAGATTTATATTGATAAGGCTGTAAATCCTGAACTTGAAACAGAAATATTTGTGAATGCTAATATGACACATTATCCGCTCAGAGATTATGCAGGTATGTGGAACACCATGTCGAATGTAGTCAAGGATTACGAGAAGATAGGAAAACGAAATAAGAAGAAGGATGACCTTCATCTTAATAAGCACGCCATGCATCTGATTAGGTTATTTATGATGGCGCTGGATATATTAGAAAAAGGCGAGATAAATACATATAGAGTAAAAGAACATGAGCTTTTGATGGATATTCGTTTTGGAAAATATCAGAAGGAGGACGGTACCTTCAAAGACAGCTTTTATGAAATGCTTGCCGATTTTGAAAAGCGTTTGCATTATGCAGCTGACAATACTGATTTACCGGAAGAACCGGATAGGAAGAAAGTTCAGGAATTGGTAATGACAATAAATGAGAAAGTGGTGCGAGATGAAATATGAGAACTTTGACGGACCGGTTGAAGAACTAATCCGTATAAAAATACGAGAAATAGAAGAGAAAGAAAATATGTTTGAAGATATAAAGAACAGCAGTCATTGGGAAACCGTTGAAAAAATCTCAAAGGGCTGGTCAAGCGACAGCAAATATTTGATAAAAACAAAAGAAGGAAAGCTATTATTGCTTAGAATATCCGATATAGAGCAGTACGATAAAAAGAAAAAAGAATACGGGATAATAACAAAATATTCAAAACTCGGCTTTCCAATGTCTTTGCCGATTGACTTTGGAATTTGCAATCATGGAAAAAATGTATATATGCTGCTTACCTGGGTGGAAGGCAGAGATTTAGAAGAAGTATTACCTGACCTGACAGAAAACCAACAGTATCAGCTTGGCAGAGAAGCAGGAAAGATTTTAAAGAAAATACATTCCATAGAGGTTGATGCTTCTGACCTGCCCAAAGATACGAAGAAGGCAAAAAAATTGCTGCAATTATCGCGTTATGAGGAATCACAAGTCCGAATTGACGGTGATGAGATAGCCATTAACTATGTAAAGGAAAACATTGACCGGATATGGAAACAGAAACCAGTGTATATGCACGGGGACTATCATCCGGGAAATCTTATCTATACAAAGGATGGTGCGATTGGCGTAATTGATTTTAACCGTTGGGAAACCGGGGACCCTTATGAAGAATTTTATAAACTGGAAAGCTTTGGAATTGAAATCAGCATTCCGTATTGTATCGGGCAAATAGAGGCTTATTTTGATGACCGGATTCCGGAAGAGTTTTGGATTGCACAGGCAGTTTATGTGGCGCATGCTTCTCTCTATTCGATTAAGTGGGCGGAGAAATTCGGGCAGAAAGACATTGACGGAATGGTGGCGAGATGCCGGATGGCATTTGATGATTACGACGATTTTCAGAGATACATACCGAAGTGGTATACAGATAAGTACAAGAGCTTAAAAGTGTGAGGTTTGCAGTAATTTACAAATTGGCGGTGATGAGCTATTAGTGGAGGATATAGAATGAAAGAAAATATACACAAGTTATTTGAAAATTGGAATGAAACAATTATATGGTCATGTTTGCAGGGGATAATGGGAGAAATATATACTAATTTGTCTGAAGATGCAGCGATGGCAATATTAGGTGATTTTGTATTTTTCGCAGGAAATCCAAGTGAGGAATTAGTTAAATTTAAACCGGAAAGCTGCAACCAGGACTTTATCATTATGGTTCCACAGAATGCCAAATGGGCTGATTTGATTGAGAAATGTTTTGGAGATAAAGCGAAGAAAGTTACAAGGTATGCAATAAAAAAAGAAACGGATATATTTGATGTGGAGAAATTGAAACAGGCGGTAGCCAACCTGCCGTTGGGGTATGAATTAAAGGTAATAGAAGAGGCGGAATATAATATGTGTCGGGAGAATGGCTGGGCAAATGATTTGGTATCTCAATATAAGGATTATAATACTTATAAGAACTTGGGTTTGGGCATAGTTGTTTTGAAGGATGGAGAATTGGTAGCCGGAGCTTCCTCTTATAGTACATATGATAAAGGTGTTGAGATAGAAATTGATACAAGGGAAGACCAGCGGAGAAAAGGATTAGCATATGCGTGTGGTGCAAAAATGATTTTGGAGTGTTTAGAGAAGGGTTTATATCCAAGCTGGGATGCGCAAAATAAATGGTCAGTAGCTTTGGCACAAAAGCTGGGGTATCATTTTAGTCATGAATATGCAGCATACGAGGTAATAGGATATTAAGAATGAAAGAATTAATAATAAAGGATACTATAGAAGAATATTTATCAACATCAAAATACATAAACTGGAAGGATGATAGCATTCTATCAAAAGCAAATGAATTTATGCAGAAATATACGAATGAAATCCGTTTGGTTAAAGTTATTTATGAGTTTGTGCGTGATGAAATAAAACATTCATGGGATGTTCAGGACAAGCGTATGACCAAATCCGCCACGGAAGTGTTGGAACAGGGCGTTGGTATTTGCTGAGTAAAAGCAAATCTGTTTGCTGCGTTACTCTGGGCATGTGGAATACCTGCCGGTATTTGTTATCAGCGTCTCACTTTGGGGGATGTACCGGAAACGGGATTTTGTATTCATGCACTAAATGCAGTTTATATCAAATCATTGGATAGATGGATTCGTTTGGATGCAATGCTTGGAAATGGTAAGAGAGAAAAAGATGAAGGATAAAAGATAAAAAGAAAAATAAGTATAATTATACAGAATTGATATGTGGGAATACTATGAATAGAAAGGCTTCGCTAATGAAAATATTAAATACGGATAGATTATACCTCAGAAATTTAAAAATATCAGATGTGGATAATATTTACGATTATAGAAATAATGAAATGTGCAACAAATATCAACGTTGGAATGATTTTTCAAAAGATGAAATAAAATCATTTATCATAAAATTTGAGAACGATAACTTCTTATCTGTAAAAGCGGAACAGCATTTTGCAATTTGTTTAGAGAAAAATGATGTGTTAGTTGGGGAATTAGCATACTTTTATAATGAAGAAGATAATTGTATTACATTAGGAATTACGATTTCTTATCAACATCAAAGGGATGGATTTGCATTTGAAATATTAACGGAAGTAATCAGACAGATAAGAATACAATATCCTTCCATGGATATTGTTGGATTGATTGACAAAGAAAATAGGAAAAGTATCAAACTCTTTGAAAAACTTGGATTTGAACAGGAATGTTATGAGGCGTCTATTTTTTCATATGTTTATGTTTTATATGGAAAATAAATTTTTTTGCTGGAAACGCTGGGAAATTAAGTCCTTTCAGTTCCTCCCTTTCCGGTACGCAGAAGGAGAAACGCCATACTTATCTGTAAATGCCCTGGTAAAATAGGACAGATTCCGAAATCCTGTATTCGACGCAATGTTGATAATTTTTTCTTTCCCGTCTGCAAGCTGTCTTGCCGCCATTTCCAGGCGGTAATTTTTCAGATATTGGGAAAAACTTTTTCCAGTCAGCTCCTTAAATAATTTCATAAAGTAGCTGGAAGAAAAGCCGCACATATCTGCCGCGGCGGAAACAGAAATATCCGTCTCATAGTGTTCCTGAATATACAGGAGCACCTTTTTTAATTTATCATAGGTATTTTGCAGCGAAAGCTCCGTGCTGCTGACGGGGGAGCTGTGGCGGTTCAGATAGGAAATCACGGCAAAAAGACTGGATTTTACCATAAGCTCATCCTCCACGTCCCGTCCCTCTCTGGTTTCCGTCAGATAGGAAATATAGGGTCTTATCTGCTCGTTGAGAGCTGTCCCGGCGCCAAGATAAACAGGTACGGATTTCGTATGGTCGTAGAGCGGCTTAAAATATTTTTCATAGCAGATGTCATTTTCCGAAGCGTTCAGGAGGGAAAAGCGGAACAGAATATTGAAATATTCCAACGTCTGCTCCTGATAACGTTCGATGGAGTGCACCATCTGGGGCAGCACTGCCAGAATATCGCCGGGAGCTACGGTGTATGGCACAGAAGAGATTGTGACAATGCCCCGCCCTCCGGTCACATAGATAAATTCCATCTCGTCATGCCAGTGCAGCGGAACGGAAGGGAGATATCCCGGCAGATTTCCATTGTAGGCAGTGTAGGGGAAGGTAAGCATACCGTGGGTTTTTGTTTCGTGTAAAAATTCCTGTCTCATCTGTCACCTCGAACCTGTGCAAGAACTGTATTTGATACAGTCTGGAAAATTCTGTTAAGAACATTTTCTTTGGACACTGTAAGTAATTTCAATAAAAAAGAGGATTGTGTTAAAAAAAGAAGCTAATTCTACAAGAATTATATAAAATTCAGGCGTATAATGCAAGTATAGAAAGCAGTTGTTTCTATGGAACCATGCATTGTGCTGCATGGTGTCTGACTAATAAACATCGTAAGCCAACAGGCATTCATCTCATTCTATAGATGATTAAAAGCGGGAAATGGGAAGAATGGTACAACAGGGAATTGACATGGGAGGAAACAGGAAATGAAGGTAAAGGAAACAGATTATGAGGTTATCAGGCTGTTAGGGCATGGCAAAGGAGGATATTCTTATCTGGTAACAGATGGAAAAGAGAGATTTGTGTTAAAACAGATTCACCATGAACCCTGTGACTATTATCAGTTTGGAAATAAGTTAGAAGCCGAAATGCGGGATTATGAAAGGCTTTGCAAAACGGGTATTCTGCTCCCGAAGCTGCTTGCAGTGGATGAGGGGGCAGAGCGGATATTAAAAGAGTACATAGAGGGTTCTACGATTTATGAGCTGATTTTAGAGGACGGCATGAAGGAGCATTATTTGCAGCAGGGAAAAGCCATGGCGGAGGCAGCAAAAAAGCAGGGAATGAATATTGACTATTTTCCCACAAATTTTGTGGTACAGGAAGAAAAACTCTACTACATTGACTATGAGTGCAACAATTACATGGAAGAGTGGAGCTTTGAAAACTGGGGCATTCGCTACTGGTCCAAAACGCCGGAATTTTTAGATTATGTGGACAAGCACCAAAAATAGCGGGGAGGAAGATAAAATCATGGAAAAAGAAAAAAGTTTTTTGGAAGAAACAGGGAAAATTGCTATTCCGGTGGCGCTGCAGGTTATGCTGCAATCCTCCTTCAGCATGGTGGACCAGATTATGATTGGACAGCTGGGAAGCGTCAGCATTGCGGGAATCGGACTGGTGGGAAAATTTACTTCCATTTTTCATGTGCTGACAGCAGCCGTTGCATCGGTGGCGGGTATTATGATTGCGCAGTATATGGGACAAAAAGAGGAGAAGGAAGTGGGGCGCAGCTTTTATTTGAATTTGTTTGTGGCATTGGCGGTAGCAGCCATATTTACGGTAATCAGTCTGGCGTTTCCGGGGCAGATTCTCGATATTTATACCAGGGACCCTCAGACGAAAGCGGCGGCGGTGGGGTATCTGCGGATTGTGGCGCTGGGATATTTCCTGATAGCAGTGGACAGTCTGCTGTGTACCATGCTCCGTTGTATGGAGAAAGCGTCTCTGCCGATGTATGCCAGCTTTGCTGCGGTGGTTTTAAACACCGGGCTGAATTATATTCTTATTTTCGGAAAATGCGGTGCAGCGCCCATGGGGGTGAAGGGTGCTGCGGTGGCGACGGTCATTTCCCAGGCAGCCAATTTTATCGTAATACTTTTTCTGTATCTAAAATATTCGAGAAAACAGGGAAAACGGCTTCCTTTCAGCCTTCATATGGGAGCGGAGGGAAAACGCCAGTATCTTGCCATGCTTCTTCCTCTGCTGGTAAATGAATTGTTATGGAGTATCGGGGAAAATATTTATGCTGCCATTTACGGAAGAATGGGTACGGCGGAGTGCGCTGCCATGACGCTGATGAATCCGATACAGGGGCTGATGATTGGGGCGCTCAGCGGAATTTCCCAGGCGGCTGGCATTATCATCGGAAAAGAGCTGGGGAAAAAGGAGTATCAGGCGGCATACTGGAAATCAAAAAAATTAATGTGTTACGGACTGTGTTGTTCTGCGGTGTTGTCGGTGCTGCTTTTGCTGCTGAAAAATCTGTATGTGTCCATTTATCAGGTGGAGGACGTGGTGAAGCTGACGGCGCAGCAGATTCTGGTTGCCTTTGCCATCATTTCCCCGGTGAAGGTGCAGAATATGATTTTGGGCGGAGGCATTCTGCGCAGCGGCGGAAAGACCAATTATACGCTGGCAATCGACCTCATTGGAACCTGGTGCGTGGGCGTTCCGGTGGGACTGTTTACCGGTTTTGTCTTAAAACTTTCGATTCCTTATGTGTATTTCTTTCTGTCTTTAGAGGAATGTGTGCGGCTTATCATTTCTCTTGTGGTATTTAAACGACGCGGCTGGATGCAGAGCTTGAAAGCGCAGGAGGGGGGAAAATAAATTGCATTTTGTAGAGGCAAAGGGCATTCTTTCCGCCCACAACGGTATGAATATTTACAGAGGGTGCACTCACGGCTGTATCTACTGCGACAGCCGGAGCAAATGTTATGGATTTACCCATGAATTTGAGGATATTGAGGTGAAAAGAAATGCGCCGGAGCTGTTAGAGCGGGCGCTGCGGTCAAAACGGCGACGCTGCGCGGCATTATCAATTTTGGAATGGGCGTGACTCTCCGGGAGGGGGACAGGGAGTATTTTTATCAGGCATTAGATAAGCATTTTCCGGGAATGAAAGGGAGGTATCACCGGAAATACGGATATGCTTATGAAATTGCAAGTGAGAATGCACAAATGCTGACGGAGATATTTCAAAGCACCTGTGCTGCCCATGGAATCGAGTGCGACGCAGAGAAAGTATTTGCTTATCTGCATGAGTTTGAGGACAGAGGGGAGTATGAGCAGATAAGCCTGTTTTGAAGGGCGGGAAGGAAATAGGAGCAGATAAGCCTGTTTTGAAGGGCGGGAAGGAAATAGGAGCAGATAAACATAAAGGAAAACAGCAAAAAATGCTTGCTACATGGAAATTTACAAGTTATGATATAGGTATAGGATTTTTTCGTTCAGGGTGTCAATATTGGTTGGAAACCACTTCATTTGACACCCTGATTTTATACATCAGAAACGTGAAAAACGGGGGATTACTTATGGAAGAAAATGTAAAAGAAATCAAGAAGCCTATTTCCAAAGACAGGATTTTTAAGGTAATGCTGTATGTCACTTATATTGTGGCGGCAGTTTTTCTGCTGAAAAATGTGTTTACCAAAAGCCTGCTGGGGGCAGCCATCATCGGTGCCAGTCTGCTGGTGTTTACGGTGGTGCTGGTTATCATGAGAAATACCAATACGCCTATTGAAAAACAGCAGTTTGTGGTTTCCATGAGCTTAGTGTTTCTGGTGTTTATTATTTCCGTCAACAGCGGTGATTACTACAGCGATGATTTCCCGCTGTATCTGGCGGTGATAGGATTGACCGGGCTTTATTTAAGACCGAGATATACGCTGACCCAGGGAGCGCTGGCAAGTGTTTTGCTGGTGGTGCAGTTTTTGATTCATCCGGAAAAATCAGAAACCACAGGTCAGTTTATTCTCTGTCTTGCCATGTTTATCCTGGCAAGCGCCATGTTTTATATGGCAATAGAGAGAGGACGGGCATTTATCCTTATGAGTCAGGCAAGGGCGGAAGAAGCGGAGGCTCTTTTGGAATCCTTAGCAACCGTCAGCGAAGAGCTGCAGCATAATTTTGAAAATTCCTCCGGCAGAATAGAGGGGTTGAAGGCAGCCAATCTCCGGTTGGAGGGCAATACGGGAGAATTAAGGCAGAGCTCTGACAGCATCAGTCAGGGCGCGCGGGAAGTGGAGGACACCTGTGTCAATGTTCAGGACAGAATCCAGGTGACGGAGCAGCAGATTGAGGCATTGAATGGTGACGTGAAAACCTTTGAGACTGCCCTTGCGGATAACCACAGAAATATGGAAGAGATGGACCGCCATATGAAAACAGTAAAGCAGACCATGGCGGAGGCAAACGAGGTATTTCGTATGTTAGAACAGCGGATGCAGGAGATTCATGGGGTGACGGAGCAGTTGAACAGTATTTCCGCCAGCACTACCATGCTTGCTCTCAATGCCTCTATTGAAGCTGCCAGAGCAGGACAGGCAGGTGCAGGCTTTGCGGTGGTAGCCGATAAGGTGCAGGAGTTAGCGGTGGACAGCAATAAATGCTCGGCGCAGGTGGCGGACGTGGTGAGAGCCATGCAGGAGCAGATACAGGAAACGACCCTGCAGTTAGGGGAGAGCGTCCAGGCAATCGATGCTTCCTTCGGAGCGCTAGAAGGGTTAGAGGGCGGTTTCGACAGGCTGACCCGGCAGTTTGGCTCGCTGTATGGCAATATTGAGGAGCAGAACAGTAATATCAGCCGGGTAGAGGCTATTTTTGGGGAACTGAAAGACCGGATAGCGGACATGAGCTCTCATTCCGAGGAAAACCGGACCTCCGTGGAGGCGATTACCGAGGCGCTGGGCGTTTATAAGGAGAACATGTCGCTGGTGATTGATGATACGAAGCATCTGCATGAGCTTTCCGCTTCCATGATGGAGCTTTCAAAGGAGAAGAAGGAGCAGGGCTTGTAAGTTATATTTTATCTGCCGGATACCGTTGTCACTTGATAGCGGTACCCGGCAATTTTTATTTTTTGAGATTGCGATGTCTCTGCTGCTGTTTTTAAGAGAAAGGAATATTAATCTATGCTTTTTAGGCATGGCAGAAGATAACCTGCAGCTATTTGTATTTTTTATATTTTTGCAGTACAATAAAGAGAAAAGCGAGTAAAAAGGGGGCACATAAATGATTTTTAAAGACTATCAAAACCTGAAATTATCAGCGCTTGGGATGGGCGCCATGCGGCTTCCCGTTATGGATGGCGACGATGCAAAAATTGATGAGGCAAAGACGGCAGAGATGGTGGCATATGCCATGGAGCATGGTATCAATTATTATGACACGGCATGGGGATATCATGACGGGAACTCCGAGCTTGTCATGGGAAGAGCGTTAAAGCAGTATCCGAGGGAAAGCTTTTATCTGGCAGATAAATTTCCGGGCTATGACCTTTCTAATATGGATAAGGTGGAGGAAATCTTTGAGAAGCAGCTGGAAAAATGCGGGGTGGAATATTTTGATTTTTATTTGTTCCATAATGTCTGCGAAATGAACATAGACGCCTATCTGGATGAAAAATACGGTATTTATGATTATCTGATGAAACAGAAGAAAAACGGGCGCATCCGTCATCTTGGATTTTCCGCCCATGGAAGCTATGACGTGATGAAGCGTTTCTTAGAAGCCTATGGCAAGGACATGGAGTTCTGTCAGATACAGATGAACTATCTGGACTGGTCTTTCCAGGACGCGAAGGCAAAGGTGGAGCTGTTAAAGGAATATCAGCTTCCTGTCTGGGTTATGGAACCCCTGCGGGGCGGCAGGCTGGCGAAGCTTTCTGATGAAAATACGGAAAAACTTTCTGCGCTTCGCCCGGAGGAAAAGACTCCTGCATGGGCATTCCGCTTCCTGCAGTCAATTCCGAATGTTACTATGGTACTTTCCGGAATGTCTGATTTTACACAGCTTCAGGAAAATATCCATACCTTTGAGACAGACAAACCGTTAAATGAGCAGGAGATGAAAATAATCCTTGAGATTGCGGATGGAATGCTGAAAAATAACATTGTTCCCTGCACTGCCTGCCATTATTGTGTCAGCCATTGCCCGAAGGGGCTTGATATTCCGTCGCTGTTAGAGCTTTACAACGAGCACAATTTTACCGGAGGCGGCTTTATTGCGCCGATGGCGCTGATGGCTGTTCCGGAGGAAAAGCACCCGAATGCCTGTATTGGCTGCAGAAGCTGTGAAGCAGTATGCCCGCAGCAGATTAAAATATCAGAAGCAATGTCTGATTTTGCAAAAAAACTTGGCTGACGGAGGTTTCCAATGGAAGATACATATGAAAATGAGATAATCGGAAAACAGTTTGATGAAGAGCGTGCGCTATATCATTTACAGAATGGGCTGGTAAAGGAGTGTATTTTTGCAGGCCCGGCGGATGGGGAATCCGTATTGAAGGAGGCGGGAAATATTGCAGTGGAGGACTGCAGCTTTTCCTTAAGGTATCCCATGTGGCATGTGAAGGGCTTTACGCTTACAGGCTCTTCCATGGATGAACTGACAAGGGCGGCGCTCTGGTATGCAGACCATGGGAAGATAACCGGGTGTAAGCTCCACGGTATCAAAGCTGTGCGGGAGTGTAATGATATTCAGATAGAGGGCTGCGATATCAGTTCCACGGAATTTGGCTGGAAATGCAGTGATGTGGCGATGAAGAACACATCGGTCCATTCGGAATATATTTTCTTTGACAGCAAAAATGTGTCTCTTTCCAATGTGACCATGACCGGAAAATACTCCTTCCAGTACATGGAGAACCTTACCATTGAAAACTGTAATTTAGATACCAAGGACGCTTTCTGGCACAGCAAAAACGTTATGGTGAGAGACAGCGTGGTAAAAGGGGAATATCTGGCGTGGTTTTCCGAGGGGCTGACCCTGATAAACTGCAAAATCATCGGCACACAGCCGTTGTGCTACTGCAAGAATTTAAAGCTGATTAACTGCACTATGGAAGAGACGGATTTGGCATTTGAGTATTCCGAGGTGGAGGCGGATATTTGGGGAAATGTGTTATCCATTAAAAATCCGAAGGCAGGAACCATTATTGTAGGCAGTGTAGGTGAAGTTATTATGGAAGATGCGGTGATGGAGTGCACCGGAAAAGTTGTGGTCAGAGAGTAATATCATGTGCTGCCGGAGCAGAGGAAGGAATGCTGGCAGCACATTACTTATCTAACGGATAAAAATTATCAATAGTATCTCTTCTTTTCGTTCCTTTCGAGTGTTATATTAGACACAGGGGTTAGATGAAACTAACCAAAATAAAGGAGAGAGAAAATGTTAATTGAATTTAAAGATGTTGTAAAAACCTACGGCGCAGGAGAGGGACTGCAGATAGCAGTGGACCATATCAGCTTTACCGTGGAGGAAGGGGAGTTTGTGGTAATACTCGGTCAGTCCGGTGCAGGAAAATCTACAGTCTTAAACATATTAGGCGGAATGGACGTCCCTACGGAGGGAAGCGTTACAGTGTCCGGCAGGGAAATATCTTCCATGAAGGAGAAGCAGCTTGGGAAATACAGGGCGGATATCATAGGCTTTATTTTCCAGTTTTATAACCTGCTGCCGAGTCTGACGGCAAAGGAAAATATTGCCCTCACCAAAAGCATTGTAAAGGACGCCAGGGATGCGGAGGAGCTTTTAGCGCTGGTGGGGCTGTCAGGCTGTAAGGATAAATTCCCGGCGCAGATGTCCGGCGGGGAACAGCAGAGAGTGTCCATTGCGAGGGCATTAGCGAAGAACCCAAAGATATTGTTGGGAGATGAGCCGACGGGAGCCTTGGATTCCGAGACAGGCGTTGTGGTCTTGGAGCTTTTGCAGCATCTCTGCAGGTCGGAAGGAAAAACGGTGATTCTGGTGACCCATAATGCAGATATCGCAAAATGCGCAGACAAGGTCATTCGAATGAAAAACGGGAAAATCAAAGAGATTTTAACCAATGAACACCCGCTTCCGGTAAAGGAGGTGGAGTGGTAATGCTTTTTCGAAAAATGCTCCGGGAACTGAAAATGAATTTCGGGCAGTTCTTTTCCATATTTTTGCTGGCAGCCCTTGCCATGACCCTGTTTTGCACCTTTGAGGGGCATGTGCTCTCCCAGAGAACCGCCAGGGAAAAGTTTCATGCCGCATGTAATTTATCGGATATCTGGATTTACGGCGAAGGCTTCTCTGAGGAAAATTTAGAGGCGGTCAGAAACCTTGATTTTGTGGAAGAGGCACAGCTTCGAATGTCCGCAGTGGGCACAGCGCCGGAATGTGACGGCGTACAGGTGGATTTTTATTTGGAACGGGAAAACCTTGTAAACCAGCCTTATCATATTTCAGGAGAACCCTTTGACCCGGAGGATACGGAAGGGATATGGCTTTCCGCTGCCTTTGCAGAGCTCCGAGATATTCAGGTGGGAGACGATTTTACCATAGAATACAATGGAATTACCTTTACAAAAGAGGTAAAGGGGCTGATGGAGAGCGCAGAGTATGAGTACCGTCAGGCGGACGGGGACGCAGATATGTACCTGGAAAATATCGCCATTGCCTATCTGTCCTATGATGGGTTTCCGATTCGGGAATATGTGAAGCATTTCATTGAACAGGAAAAAATAACGGCGGAGAATGTTACGGAAAATACCTCCCTGTTAGACGAAAAGAAGGCGCAGTTAGAGGCTGCGGGAATGAGTGTTTCCGATATCACGAAGGATATGCTGTTAGAGATAGTCGGAAAAATCAGTGATGAAAAGTTAGCGAAGATGATGCCTTATACCCAGATGATTGTTAAGACGAAGGACGGTATGGCGCTTCCCCATGAGAAGGAAATATCTGACAGCATTCATCAGGAGTACGCTGCCATGATAGACCGCAGCTCTGTTCCGGGACTTGCCCGGTTAGACAGTGAGTTAGAACAGCATCAGACTTTTTCCTATGTGTTTGTGGTGATATTTGTGGGAATCGCGATTTTGGTGATTGCAACCTCTATGGGGCGTATGGTGGAGAAGCAGCGTACCCAGATTGGCACCATGAACGCACTGGGAATGAAAAAAGGAAAGATTTTGTTTCACTATGTCAGCTTCAGCCTGTTTATTTCTGCATTGGGCGTCTGTGTTGGGATTGTTGTGGGTACAGAGGCTCTGTGTCCGGTGATGGTGGATATGTTTGCAAAATGGTATATTGTTCCGGGTCTGCATTCTGTTTTTCAGCCGGTTTATATTGCAGTGGCGCTTGCCATTGTGCTGGTGTGCGTGTCAGCGTCCTATATCAGCTGCCGGAAGGTTTTGAAAATCCGTCCGGCGGAAGCATTGCGTCCGGCGCCGCCGAAGCAGGGGAAAAGCTGTGTGTTTGAAAGACTGCCATTCTGGGGAAAACTGGGCTTTGGCAGCCAGTATAATCTCCGGGACATTTCCCGTGCAAAGCTGAGGGCATTGATGTGCGTCATCGGAACTGCGGTAGGGATGCTTCTGATGATTTACGGTGTGGGCTGTAATGTGTTGGTAGATACATTAATGGAAATTAATTTTGAGCGGATAAGTGCAGCGGACTATCAGATAAAATTATCTCCGGATGCAAAGCTTTCGGAGGTGGACGCTCTGTCAGAGGAATTAGACGGGGAGCTGGTGATGATGGAGCAGATTGAAGTGTCCAAGGCAAAAAATGCTGTTTCCGGTGAGAAAAAGAAGGAAAACCTCACTGTTTTGGAGGGAAAGAAGTTATATAATATTCTGGATTTGGAAAATCAGGTGACAAACCTTTCCGCCGGGAGCATCGGCGTCAGCAGGAAATTGGCGGAAGATTTGGATATTTCTGTCGGCGATACGGTTTACTGGCATATCTATGCGAAAAACGAATGGTATGAGGCGAAGGTGGGGCTTATTTACCGCAATTCGGAAAACCAGGGGATTGCCTATCTGAGAGAGGATTTTGAATGGACCGGGGCGGAATACACGCCGTCACTGCTGATGACGGATAAGAATCCTGCCGGAAAAGAAAAGCTGGATTTTGTGACGGCGGTAAACAGTAAAAAAGAAATGGAGGATGCTTATCTTTCAGCTATGGAGGTTATGAGTCTGATGGTGGCAATGATGGTGGCATTTTCCGCCATCATGATTGTGGTGGTGCTTTATAATTCAGGAACGCTTTCTTTCTATGAGAGGGTAAAAGAATTTGCTACATTAAAGGTGCTGGGATTTCAGTCCTCGCAGATCAGGAGGCTTTTAAGCATTCAGAATCTCTGGCTTTCTGTTATCGGCATTCTTATCGGTTCCCCGCTGGGAAATATGTCATTGAATGCCATGTTAAACAGCAACGGAGAAAATTTTGATTACAGCCTGACGCTGCCGGGCGTGGATTATCTGCTGTCGGGCATTTTTGTGCTGGCAGTTTCCATGCTGGTAAGCTTTCTGTTTTCGAAGAGAATCCGCACTCTGGATATGGTGGAGATATTAAAAGGGGTGGAATAATAAATTTTGCTTTACTTTTTTTCGTGTATGCTGTTATAATAACCGGAGGTTAGAAAAAACTAATAATCGTAAGGAAAAACTAATTTCTGGAAATAAGCAAAAGAAAGGCGGAGCATACATATGATGATAAATCGTCGGCTGATTGGAACGGTCAGTGAGAGTAAAAAGTATATTGCAGGGAATGTCCTGCTGCAGTGGTGTTCTCTGGCGGCAAACATCGCCATGATGACAGCCATTACCGGGCTGCTGGCGGCTTTGGTTACGGGAACGGCGGATAAAAGCAGTATTGTGAAAACGGCGGCGGTGGCGGTCATCGCCGTTATCGTCCGTTTTGTCTGTACTGCGGGAGCCTCCCGCATGGGTTATCTTTCCTCCAAAGCGGTGAAAAAGACCCTGCGGGAGAAAATTTACAGGAAGCTGTTAAAGCTGGGGACCTCCTATCAGGAACAGGTGCAGACCAGCGAGGTGGTACAGGTTGCCGTGGAGGGGGTAGACCAGTTAGAAACGTATTTCGGAGCGTATCTGCCCCAGTTTTTTTATGCTATGTTAGCACCCTTTACCCTGTTTGTGTATCTCTGTTTTGTCAATGTGCCCTCTGCGGCGGTGCTGTTAGTCTGCGTGCCGCTGATACCGGTTGCCATTGCGGCAGTGCAGACCTGGGCGAAAAAACTGCTGGCGAAATACTGGGGGCAGTACACCGCTTTGGGAGATACCTTCCTGGAAAATTTACAGGGATTGACCACATTGAAAATTTATCAGGCGGACCAATTTAAACATGAGGAAATGAACCGGGAGTCGGAGAATTTCCGAAAGATTACCATGAAGGTTTTAACGATGCAGCTAAACTCCATTACGATTATGGATTTGATTGCCTACGGCGGAGCAGCGTTAGGGGTGATTATGGCCACGACACAGTATGCCAAAGGCAACGTCTCTTTGGCGGGCTGTCTGTTAATTATTCTGCTGGCGGCAGATTTTTTCATTCCCATGCGGCAGCTTGGCTCCTTTTTCCATATTGCCATGAACGGCATGGCGGCAAGCGACAAAATTTTCCGGCTGTTAGATTTGCCGGAGGCAGAGGAAAAAAGCGAAAAGGTTCCGGCGGATTGTTCCATTGCATGTAAGAACCTGCATTTTTCCTATGAACCGGAGCGGGAAATTTTACACGGTGTGGATATGAGGTTTGCGGAAGGCTCCTTTACCTCTATCGTGGGGGAATCCGGCTGTGGAAAATCCACCATGGCGGCGATTCTCATGGGACGGAATCAGGGATACACCGGAAGCGTCACGGTGGGCGGAACAGAGCTGTCTGCCATTGACGAAGCTGACCTGATGGAGAAATTTACTTATATCAGCCACCAGAATTACCTGTTTAAAGGTACGGTGAGGGAAAATCTGCTGATGGGGAAACCGGAGGCGACGGAGGAAGAACTTTGGTCCGTATTAGAACGCACTAAACTGGCAGATTTCCTGCATGAAGAGAAGGGACTTGACACTTATCTTGCAGAAAATGCGACAAATTTTTCCGGCGGGCAGCGTCAGCGTCTGGCTTTGGCAAGGGCGCTGCTGCATGACGGTCCGGTTTATATTTTCGATGAAGCCACTTCCAATATTGATGTGGAGAGCGAGAACGACATTATGGAGGAAATCCGACGTCTGGCAAAAACGAAAACGGTTATCCTTATTTCCCACAGGCTTGCCAATGTGACGGATTCAGATAACATTTATGTGATGGAGCAGGGAAAGGTCTGTGAATCCGGTTCCCATGAAAAGCTGCTGGCAGAAGGCGGCGTCTATGCAAACCTGTGGAATACCCAGCAAAGTCTGGAAAATTACGGAAAGGACGGTGACAGAAGATGAAAAAACGGAGCGGTTTTAAGGTAATGCTGCAGCTGGTGGGATTGGTGAAGCCCCTGGCAGGGTTTATGGTACTGGCGGTATTTATGGGGCTGGTGGGACATCTCTGCGCTGCATTTATTACCATTTTCGGCGGTTATGCGGTACTGGATTTACTTGGAATGGAAACACCTTTCCGTTTGCAGACGATTTTTATTCTGGTCTGCGTTTTTGCGCTGCTGCGTGGATTTCTGCGTTATGCGGAGCAGGCGTGCAACCATTATATTGCCTTTAAGCTTCTGGCGCTTATCCGGGATAAGGTATTTGGGGCATTGAGAAAGCTGTGTCCGGCAAAGTTAGAGGGCAGGGACAAGGGAAATCTGATTTCAGTCATTACTTCAGATATTGAACTGTTAGAGGTATTTTATGCCCACACGATTTCCCCGGCGGCGATTGCCTTTTGCTTTACAGTCATTATGTGTCTGTTTATCGGCAGCTTCCACTGGGGATTAAGTATGCTGGCGTTGGCGGCTTATCTGGTGGTGGGGATTGCTATTCCCCTTGTCACCTCAAGGCTCAGCGGCGATGACGGTATCCGGTTCCGCACTAAGTCGGGGGAGCTTAGCAGCTTCGTCCTTGACAGCTTAAGGGGGCTTTCCGAAACTTTGCAGTATGGACAGGGGGAAAAACGTCTGCAGGAAATGAATGAGAGAACAGACGCTTTGTCAAGGGACGAAGAGCATATGAAAAGAACTTCGGGGCGCAACATGGCGGTGACCAATACGGTGATTTTGCTTTTTGACCTTGCCATGCTCTTTACCTCAGCGGCGCTGTATCAGGCAGGAAGTGTGGATTTTTCCGGGGTACTGATTCCCACACTGGCGCTGATGAGCTCCTTTGGTCCCTGTGTGGCGCTGGCAAATCTGGGAAGCACGCTGCAGAATACCTTTGCAGCAGGAAACCGTGTGCTGGATATTTTGGAAGAAACTCCGGCGGTGGCAGAGGTTACGGGAAAACAGGAGATTTCTTTTCAGGGTGCGGCAGCAGAGAACGTGACCTTTTCCTATGGGGATGAGACTATTTTAAAAGACGTGTCCTTAGAACTGCCGGAGAATGCTGTGATAGGAATTTCCGGAAAGAGCGGCAGCGGGAAGTCTACTTTGTTAAAATTGTTTATGCGTTTCTGGGAGGTGCAGAAGGGTTCTGTGACCATCTCGGATACAGCGGTGGGAGAAATCAATACGGCAAATCTCCGGGATATGGAGGGTTTTGTGACCCAGGAAACCCACCTGTTTTGTGACAGTATCAAGAATAATCTGCGGATTGCAAAGTTAGACGCCACGGATGAAGAGATAGAAACGGCATGTAAAAAGGCTTCCGTACATGATTTTATTATGAGCCTGCCAAAGGGCTACGATACGGCGGTGGGAGAATTGGGAGACACCCTTTCCGGCGGGGAACGGCAGCGGTTAGGGATTGCCCGTGCATTTCTCCATAATGCGCCTTTCCTGCTATTAGACGAGCCTACCAGCAATCTTGACAGCTTGAATGAGGCGGTGATTCTGAAATCGCTGCACCAGGAGCGCAGCGGAAAGACGGTGGTATTGGTGTCGCACCGCCCGTCCACCATGCGGATTGCCGACAAGGTGTATGCAGTGGAAAGTCTGTCAAAGACGGGGAGCAGGAGGAGCTAATGGCTGGCGCAGGAAAATAAAGTTTTTCAGAAAAAATGTGAAAGAAAAAGAGAGGGTAAATCCATGAAAAAAGACGTGCAGACGAAACGGGAGAGGGAGAAAAGGATGGTTTCCCAGATGATTGCACTGTATTGTAATAAGAAACATGGTACGAAGAAAGAACTGTGTGCGGACTGCGCCGCTTTAGAGGCATATGCAAGAGGGCGCAGTGAGAAATGTCCTTTTATGGAGACGAAAACCTTCTGTTCAAATTGCAAAGTACACTGTTATAAACCGGATATGAGGGAGAAAATCCGGGAGGTAATGAGGTTTTCAGGTCCGAGAATGCTGTTTCATCATCCGGTGGCGGCGGTCCGCCATGTAATAGAAACCAAAAAAGAAAAGAGAAGATTGGAGGAAACGAAATGAAACTGAAAAACCTGCTGTTTTTAGTATTAGGTTGTATCTGTATGGTGTTGGGCTGTATCGGGATTGTCCTGCCTATTTTGCCGACAGTGCCGTTTTTCCTGGCGACGGTGTTCTTTTTCGCCAATTCTTCCCAGAGGCTGCATGACTGGTTTGTGGGGACTAAGATGTATAAAAAGCATCTGGAATCCTTTGTGAAGAAAAAGGGCATGACCCTGTGCACCAAGATTACGATTATTGCCAGTGTAACACTGCTGATGGGAATAGGGTTTGCCGCCATGGGGCGTGTGCCGGTGGGGCGTATTATTCTTGCAATCGTATGGATTTGCCATATCGTCTATTTTGTGTTTGGGGTAAAAACCATAAACGCAGAGGATGTGGAGAGCGTGATGTAAATTTTTTCTTACAAAAATTTTTTGAAAGTGATAAAATAAACTCAGCAGATACTTCTGGTAATTTTGTGTATAAAGAACTTTTTCACACTGGGATTCGCCGAATGTGAAAGAGTTCTTTTTTATTTCATAGGAAAGACCTTGTTGCATTAGCGTATAAAAGTAATGACTTTCCTATGAAATAAAAAGCCCTCCGGGCAGGATGCGCACCTCGCGGAGAAGAAGTTAATCGCTTTGCGATACCGCTTGGGCGCGAAGTGTGCGGCAAGCGCACACTTTATTTTATGGAGCAGCGCTGGCAGACATGTTTAAATAAAGAGGCGGATAGATAAACGGCGTGATGGAGAGTTTTTCAGATATGAATGCCTGTTTTTTTGGGCATTGATATAAAATAGAGAAATGGAGAGTAAAACAGATGAAACGAGTAAAAGCAGCTTGTATCACCCAGACATTGCATTTTATGCTGAAGGAGGACGCAGGGCATGATTATGCCGTAAAACTGCTGGAGGAAGAGATTAAAAAGTATAAAAACGGACTGGATAAGTCGGGGACAAAATATAAGATTTTGTCTGAGGAAAAACAGGGGGATGGTTCTGTTGTAATGGAGATTAAAAAGCAATATAATACATCTCCTGTGGGGGATTATCTGAACTAAAGAAGGGGAATTTAAGATAAAATCCGGTGAGAGATGGAATGCTTTTACCGGATTTTATTTTTGGCTTTTATGGGTAACTCCTTAACGCCGGAAAGGCGCTTTTATAAGGGTGTGAATTTTTTGTTTCTGTAGAAATAAGTTTGGGCAGGCTCTTTCAGGGGAAATGTGGATGAAAATTTGTTACATATGTACAAAATTTTGAAAATAAGTGGTAATAAATGGAAAAATAAGATATACTACGGGCGTGATATGTTTTAGCTTGTGGATATAAAAATAAATCAACCAAAAGGAGTACGCTATGAAAAAAGAAACATGTAAATCTATCAGAAACATTATTTCATTTGTGCTGGCATTTGCCTTAGTAGTTGGCAGCTTGTCTTTGGGTTCTTCCCAAACCGCAGAGGCGGCGTCAAAGAACCGGATTGAGTTAGAGAAAAAATATACCAGCCTTTATGTTGGGGAAAGTTATACTCTTAAGGCAACGGAAATTTATAAAAATGGAAAGCTGACGGCTTCCTCTGAAAAGAAACTGAATACCAGTGCACTTTCCTATAAGAATTTTAAGTTTAAGTCCAGTAATTCCAAGGTGGCAGCGGTGTCACAAAAGGGTGTGGTGACTGCAAAGAAAAAGGGTGCAGCTACGATTACCATGACTAATAAGAAAAATTCCAAAATCAAGGTGTCTTTTAAGCTGAATGTGAAAGCGAAAAAAACAGCGAAAATCACCCTGGCAAAAAAGAGTGCGTCCATGGGTGTCGGCGGCACAGTGAAAATCACTGTTAAGAAAGTGAGCAATATCAGCAGTAAGGACGTGAAGTTTTCTACCAGTGATAAAAAGGTAGCCACGGTTTCGAAGAAGGGTGTGGTAACGGGAAAGAGTGTTGGAACGGCAAAGATTACGGTAACATCTGCTTTGAATAAAAAAGCGAAAGCAGTTTTTAATGTGACGGTGACAGAACAAAATAACAATGTCCTTGTTACTTCTATTAGTACGGCTTCGGAAGTGACACTGCAGGTAGGCAGCGGCATTAAATTTGCCTATACCATTCTTCCGGCAGACGCAACAAACAAAAAGGTGACGTTTAGTTCCAATAACCCGTTGGTGGCGAAAGTGGTGGATAATGATGGCAGTGTCCTTGGCGTCAGTGAGGGGAGTGCTACAATTACTATAAAATCAGCGGATGGAAATGCGCAGAAAAAAGTAAAGGTAACTGTGAAAAAGAAGATTGTCCCGGTGACCAGTATTGAGGTGCTTGCTACGAATACATTGACTGACCAGCCATACAGAGTACCAGTAGGTGAAAAATATTCCAGGGAGATAATGGTAGAGGTTTATCCGAAAAATGCCACAAATAAAAATCTGTATTGGACAAGCTCCGATCCGTCTATTGCAACGGTAGACCAGAATGGTGTTGTGACGGGGATTAAGCCTGGGGAATGCAGGGTAACAGCGCATTCCTGTGATGGTAAGGCTTCTAGTAATTCGATACTGATTGATGTAAAGATGTATATGACGGAGCAACAGGCATACCAGTATTTGAGGGAACATCCGGAAGTAACAGAATTAATGTTTTATATTAATGAGGAAGATGCAAAAGCAGCGGATTATTTTGGAATGGATGAGGGGAGTAGAGAGGCTAACTATAGCGGTACGTATTATGAAATCTGGGGGGAATATTACGACCATGGATATGGATTACTTTGGTATTGGGAGTGTACATACTATGATGAAGGTATTGATATTTGGCAGATGGAATGAATGAGAAAGACTAACTATTAAAAGTCAAGCCTAAAATGAAATTTTTTGAATGAATTGCCAAAGGCATTTCAGATAGAAATGAATCAGTAAAACGATTCTTAGAACCTTGAAAACTGCATGACAAA